>JGI24159J19872_10002584_pt1 | contig 21755 bp, 5 predicted proteins | sample Ectturendosymbi4_FD_19872 | JGI IMG/M metagenome (IMG submission 19872) | reverse complement strand
AAGCTCAAGTCTACTGACATCACAATTTACAAGTAGGCTAGCAGCAAATCAAATGTATGAAGTAACATAAAAAAAGCTAGTTAGATCTTTTCTAAAATAACATTTAATGTTTTCTTTTACTTTCACTAAATTGAACAAATTGAAACAAGTACATGATACATTCAACATCTTACAGTTTTCTTTTAACTCTAACCATTGCATTCATTGCAATATTTGACTACTAATTTAACATTCAAAATTTTACATTCATATCACAATCAGTGCGCCCGTAAAACAATGAAATGATTCTCAACCACAGCATCTTCAAAACCAAAAAAGCATTCCAAATTCATGCACAAGCAGCCCTTGACATATCAGCGATAGAGTGCTGACCAATGCCTAGTTAGTGCTTAGTCTGTGAACCATTATATTTCAAACAAATTGGTTAAGCCTAGCCCTACTGCTCGCATCTGCACTGGCGACTGACTCTGCACATATTACGCCTGTGAAACTACTATATTCTTGAATGGAAAAAACAGTAATACGACGTACATTTACATTTTTAGAGTAAAAAAATCCCAGATTTTTAATAAAAACCCCAGATCCAATGAAAAAACCCTAGCGGTGGCAACACTGCTAGTTTCTCAGTATAATTTTTTGGTTACACTTGAGTTTGCCCAATAAGTATTTTAAGCTGCCATGACCAATGTAATTCAGCTTGGATTACCAACTGCTATAGACAAAAGTTGATTGTTTGCAACTTACACAATAAGGATTCAAAGATCTGACACCAAATACTTTCATATTCTGAGTAAACAACAATCATGTAGTTGTGCCACTCAACATGACAGCAAGTGAAGCTATATCAGATCATATGCCATTCATTCATATGATCCCTGGGGGTATATTGCTGTGAATAAAAACCATTGTCATTCATTCAATGTGCTGCCAGAAATGTTTATTTTCATTAGAAAGCAATAAAAGTCCCAAATTGAATATGGACCTTTGTTTTGAAAATGTGAAGAAATGACACAAAAAGGTTTCAAATATTATGCATGTTGAAAGCCTGCCATAATGCAAATGGAAAGCATAAGACAGATGTACTTTTTTTTATAAAGTAAAAAACCTCAGGAGTTTCAAGCGAAGTGAGATATGTCACAACGCTGTGGTTTGTTCATAGGCTATGAGGTAGTCAGGATAGCTAAAAAGGGGATTGCAACAATACTGCACGGGAGGACTTACAGGAAGTGTAAACATTGGGAAGGCAACAAAACTTACAGAAAGTGCAAACAGTCGGAAGGCATTGGCTATTCATTGAAAAATGCACTGTACTTCAGAAGACCCTTATAGAATGTACTGTACTTAGAAGTCCCCTACAGGATCGCACTTCCAAAAAGTTATTGAAATGCAGTATCAGAAAAGCACCAAGACATTAATGCTCTTTTGCAGTCTGTTTGCAAATGGAAATGAAGCAAGCTGTTGCAGCAATGACAATGTGGAAAAATTACTTCAAACAAGTACTTGAATTCATCAATAAACAACAGCATTGACATCTTTGTATATTGTTCTGCAAGGATGTTTGAAGTGCAGCCCATTAACCAAATGCACCACACAGGAACATTTCACCACATAGCTCATGGCTTTAGTTTCAGATAGTGTTTTTTTTATCAAAAGAGATATGTTCAGATTTTTCTGTATGGTCCACCAAAGCTTAGATTATGCTTTTGTGTTGGACCAACACTAGTTTTTTGCTATTTAAGACATTTCTTGTTGTGTTTTGATGTGCTGAGAGTGAAAATGACCATGGAAACCAGTGCAAAAGCATGGTTCTTCAATTGCATTTCTTGTCAAGCACACACACAAGATTTTTTGAGAAACTTTTGCACCATGTTGCATGAGTAATACGTCCAGGTTTTCGCACATCCCCACTTTGCTGGCATTTAGAAAATTATCGGCATAGGTATTCTAGATACTATTTTTAGCTCACCACTCTACTGTGCTTATTCTATATGCTACATCCAGTGGGGTAGCAGCCCAAAAATTTTGGGGGGGGGCAAAATGTTTGATTTTAGGCAAATAACACTATATTTTGTTTGGAAAAACACCCCTCAAACCCAAAACGACTGTTTTCTAAAAATTTGGGGAGGCCATGGCCCTTCTGGCCCCCTGACTACGCCTATAAACAATCATGCCTGGCTGCACTATTGTGTATGTCACACCCAAATATTCTCACATCATACATGATTTCTTAAACACTGACAACTGCCACAGGTTCCAGAATGATTTGTAAACAAAAATCTAAACAGCGAGGTTAAAAGAATTTATTATGTGCAACAGTGTAAAGTCTGAGTCTCAAATTCACAAACTTTCCTAAGACTGTGCTGCTGGTAAAGAAGAAATTTTTGAGCACATCACTGATTCTGAGTAATCTCAGGGTGTGTTTATGATTTAGTAGTGTTTTCATTGTGTGTTCAACACTTTCTTGACAGCCTACGTATCTTTATGTACTTGACTCTGTATCAGTATGGATTTTGAATCTATTGGATACCAGCTGTAATTTTTTTGTCTTAATTTAATATATTTACATATGAAAACAATGCAGAGAAAGCAGATTTAACAATTTAAGCCTAATTTTGGGCTTCATTTGAAAGGTGTTTTGTGAAACTTGTGCACAGGCAGTGCTTAAGTTGAAGATTTGGATAGACAAGAATTGCCACAGTTAATAGAAAGGAAGACACAGGCTGATACTGATGCTCAAGAAACAAGTAGAGCTTCCAAATGTTTCGTGAAAGTCATAAACATGGTAAATTCTCAAACTGGGACCTGATAACCAGCTTGTTTGTTCAGGAAAACCATGCAGTATCTGAAATGTTAATGCATGACAAAATTGCTTAGGAGTGTATGAAAACTGATCATTCCTATTTGCAATAACAATAGCAGCATAAGGGGTACTGGTAATTATAGACCTGTTTGTCACTGCAACAATTATCTCAAGTGTTTAAGCATTATATTTTATCCTGCGTTTTACCATTTGTTGCCACCACTGACAACTAGTTTTGCTTTATGGTACTGATATGTGNGTTCACTCAAACATACTTATCATATTATGTAAACAACATCACCCAAATTTTTTTCAGCATACTTGGATGCATTTAAGGCATTTGGCAGAACTGAACACGACATATTTGTTCATAAAATTCAGGTTCAGTTTCGCTATACAGTAGAATATGCCTATAACAACTTCAGCTATAATGATGCTTCCTCATCAGTCCCAGCAGAATTACTATCTTTTATGTGCATTCAAGACCAGCTGCATTATCACTTCACCTCTAGCAATGCTTTTTCAATCTCCACAGAATATTTTGTTTGTTTGTAATGGATGACAACTGCATCCTTTGCAGTTTGATGTGGAAACGTGGCTGTGTGGAGCCACCACCAAATCTTTAATGACTGAATAGGAACGCAGTTAAGTGGCCAGTGGTTGAGCAATTGACAGGTGTAATGTGAGAATGGCATCAAGGATTATGCCATCCGCAATAGAAGCAAATTGTTACATGAGTTTTACTGTACAATATTAGGGATTGTTGCGACTGTAGTTGTTTGACTGATAGTCTTGGTGGAGCAGTTCATGTGAAAGTGGCAAAACTTGCAAAAGATTTCAATATTCCAACAACAACATTGACTACAGTTTTGAAAAATAAAGGCAAAATAATTTGTCATTTTTTATTGTCAAAGTATATATATCTATATGTGAAACCACAATTCAGTCAAACGGCAATCCTAATCAAAGAATGCTTTCAACCCTTGCCAGGCTTCGGTATTGAACCAGAAAGCTATTTTAGGAGCGATTTAACGTAGTTGGGCTATAATGACAATTCGCCTATTACGACACTTTTCTGGCCCCATGTAATGATATTATAAGGTAATTGTACTGTACTTGTTTTGTACTCCCAATGGAATATCATAAGTGATCAGCAACACCCATCTCCAGTTACTTGTGCTGGGGCCACATGACTACTTTTTAATGACTACTGGCTGCATTGGTGGTGAGCCAATGACAGCACCATGAGTGACACTATTCCTTACACATGCCCATTAAGACCATAATTATGAGACCGTAGGCTGCAAGTACCATTTTTCAAGGTTTTGATGTTACTTGCCCAGGAATCAAACCCAGCCTACCAGATTTAGTGGTGCATTTTTAACCCACTTTACCTGTGATCCATTCATAAAACTAACTAAAATGGCATATGTATATGGTAAAACTGCTGGTGAGTTTGAAGAGGAAGCTTGCCATGCAAGTGAAGTAGTACATTTATGTTTTAGACCAGTAGTTCTCAAAGTGGGCGAATTCGCCCAGTAGTTTCTCAAAGTGGGTGGATTCGCGATTTTGATAAGCAAGGGGGCAAAAAAAACAAAGGAGGCGATAGAGGGCAAAACTATACAAAGGGGGCGAAATGCTCAACCACTAATCGATCACTGAGCTAACTTCAGTAGCCTACTATTATGATTTGTTAGTTTTTTGCAAATTTTAATTTACTATGATAATCGTTGGAGGTTGTTGCTAAGGCAATTTATCCATTACATTTTTACTCTGGATCGTCTATGTACCCGACTATAGTGTGGATTATTTTCACAAGAATTCTGAACGTAATGTTAGCGTCGGAATACAATTGCTTAGTTCAGCTATTTAATGGCTTGGTTCAGCAATTTAATATTTTCTTTAGACAAAATTATTTAAATTCACTACCTTGTGTTTGCTTTTATCAAGCTTGCGGGGCAAAAACGATGTGTCGAGAGTGAAAAGGGGGCGATGGAAGAAAAAAGATTGAGAAACACTGTTTTAGACCCCTTCATTGTATATAACCTATGCAGCTAGACAAAGAGTAGTCCTAACTTGCTGTTTACTTTGATGAACTCACATCCCAGCTGTGATCAGCCAGAGTGAGATGCACTGTGGGAAATATGGTGTGACTCGCCTACTGTTTGCAAGTAACTAGTCTCCATAAGGAGTCCAATCAGCAAAATTTTTAAATAGGAAATTCATTTCACAATTTCACATAACTTTACACATCCTCGGTCCTGAAATCTGCAAGCAGTGCTTATGGGCAAAATGCTGAATTGAAGTAAGGCAGACAAATCAAGCAAACTTTAGATTAAAATGAGCAAACCAATTATCTAAACTCAGTTGTAGCAAGTAAAAACTAGAAAACTGGCCATTCTCAAACAATTACTTGGACTAAAACTGAAACACTATCTTTCCAGATAGTTTAAAGCTGGAAGACACTCTTCACTAAAACTGAAACTATCTGACCAGATAGTTTTTCAGTTTAAAATTTGGTAAAACTTTTAGTAGAATATGATGACATGAAGATGAAAGTTATTAATTGCAATAAAAACCATTTGTCAACCAGAGTTGGATCAATTGAAATGTTCACTTTAATTACAAACACCCTTTCAAATTGTTCAGTTACATGCATTGAGTGTAGTTACGATCACATAAAACTGTTTAACTATTTACTAACTCAAATGTAAATTTCATTTGATCCAACTCACCTTTTGCTACTGATTCAGCAAATCTACAGCAGATTATGTGGCAAGTGTTCCTCTGGTTTTCATTTAACTGAGCTCTGTGAAATATTTGAAGGCAAAATATACAAGGTGGTCCAAAAAGATGTATGCATTTTTGATAAAGTAGCATTTGTGTTGAAAGAAATACTTCACAATTTTTTTCATAGGCCTGTCTTACTGACATGTAAGTTCTGTATGGTGTAAATTTTGTTCCTCACACACCACTATTTTGCAAGCACAGGTCAATAAGTTATAAGGTGCTTGATCCAAGCTGCTTGTGCTGAAATACTGTGTCTATTCACCTCACACACTGAAGTTCGTAATGACCCTGTCCAACATCTCGTGGGGAATCTTTGTTCAAATGTTATTCTTGAGTGCATCAATAACTTGGGCATTGTTTGCATAGGCTTTTAGGTATCTTCACAGAAAATATCCAAAGGTGTTAGGTCTGGAGAATGTGCAGGCCAAGGGTGGCCTGTATGACAAGAGATGAGCCTGTCTCCAAGGAAGTAATGGTAGAGTGAGTATTCAAGTGAAACTTTGGAGCAATGTGGTGTTGTTTCATCCTGCTGATGAATCCATGTCGACTCCTTGCTTCCTCAGTGCCAGGATAAATTTTCTTCTCATTAGTTAAATGTGGTGCTCACTGCTCACAGTTTCTGGATGTCCATGAGCATCCTCAAACCAGGATAGCGTGATAATACCATTATTACCCAATGCACAGCATACAGCCACTTTCTCTGCACTAACTCTATGATACTGATGCTCATGAGGCTGAGCGCAAGAGTGCATATTCTGTTTGTTCATGTGACCAGTGACCACTATGGTGGAAATTTACCTTGTCACTGAAAAAAATGAAGTCCAATATGGTGGCAGTTCCCAAACTTTATTGAGCACGACCCAAATCTGAATTTGCTGAACGGGTCGCTACCCATGCCTCAAACAACATATGATAAAAATAATCGTTGTGTGGATGATTTTTAGCAGTAAGTTGCTAAGTTCTTTTTCACTGTCAGCAATCTCCTCTTTTCTCAAGTACCTATGCTACAGACAGACAAAGACAAGCAGTGGCAACGGTGAAAATATACAACTCAGGCTTAGATCACCTTGGCGCAACCCATTTTTTGACCCTTTGCAACCTATGTTTGGGTCCGACCCATGCTTTGGGAATCGCTGTTGTATGGAAACAGGCGAAGATCTAAAGGTGCATCATGTGCATATCTGAACTCATTGAAACATCTGTCTCATGGGACAACCATCTTGTGAATTTCCTTAGAGACTGCTCCAAACACAGTTTCACAGTCACGATGTGATTTTCTGTCATGACTGACTGTGGCTGGCCACTGCAACCTTTAATGTTATCGTGTACACTTCCCATTCCCTAAATTTGTCTTTGAAATAGATCTCTACAATCTTGACCCTTTCCTGCACAGAATGTCTTGCAGTTTATCCATTGGAGCTTGGAAATAAAATTTTAGAGCTCCAAGTATGATTTTCAATGGAAAACAGAAGCCTGGTTAATTTAAAATGTGAACTGATGGTAATAATAAAATGGATACATCTTTTTGGACCACCCTGTAAATTGTAATTGGGTTAAAAATTGTAGCAAATTACACTTGATGCAAACACAAAGTTTCAATTACAATTACATGAAAATCTAAGATTAATTACATTCAGCTCAATTATAAATTGTAATTGATTTTGCTCCGCTGTCAACAAGCAAATGCCAAACATCCATATGAGCAATGGACAAGTGAAGTGGTGGTCAGTTTTGTTTGTTTTACAATTATTAATTGGTGTACACCAGTATTTCTCAACCGGCCCACTTGTGGGCCATAGTGCAGTTTTCAAGTGAACCACAGAATTAGGAGAAAATTATGAGAATACTGTCTTCTAGACGTCTAATCACCACAGCGTGGGAACATATTGATTGTTTGCAGCAGCAAGATTCTCACTGAATTGTATACAGGAATCAATTCGCCACTTTGGAATAACGTGGGTTTGTTTATGCTTATAAAAGCATAGCGGTAATGGCCCACACATTTTTTACCAAAAGTTGTCTAGGCCACGTAAGTAAAGAGGTTGAGAATCCACTGGTGCACACCCTTCAAAAAGATCGTGTTTGGCGGTAATGTTGCCGTACGTTAAGTGTTGGGGCCAACATTGTCCTCAATTACTTAAATTCTGTCACTGTCAACATTTTTTAAATAAATGTTCTGTCAGTGTCAAAGTGCATGTTGTGTACATCTAGGTTGTGGAGTCGAAGGTAAAATATCCGAATCCAACTCCGACCTTTCCAAAATTTCCCAACTCCGACTCCTTAACATAAAGGGAAGGAAGTTTGGCTGTTAAAATCAATGGAAATCGTGGTGCACGGCAAGAAATCTGTTTCAACAAAAGTTTTGAAAGAAATTTTACCATTTCAACAGGAATTCCAAACTTAGGAGTGTGATGTAAAAAATGATCCAATTCGATATCCGGAGTCGGACAAAAAAATCCGACAACGACTTCGACTCCTGGTGTTGTTAGGAATCCGACTCCACCCAAAAACCTCCGAGTCCTTACGACTCCGCAACCCTGGTGTACATGGTTTCGTTTCTTTGTAATTTTTTTTAATTTGCGTTTTGAGGCATAACATTATACCAAGTTTTAATTGCAGAAAACCATTTCCGTTTTAGTAGAAGAAAGAACTGCAACATCTTAACCTTTATATTGTCGTCAAAAGTGATTTGGGGTTTATTTTTTTAGATGCCAAGTTGGACTTCCAAAGATATGCAACACTACGTTAATAAAAACAAACTCGTCCCCCCATTTCCAGCAGATACAGCGACTGCCATGTTCGGTATATAATTGGTGTTACTTTCCGTCTTTGCATGGAGATACTATTGTTTGCTGATTGGCATCTGACATAGAACGAATAATGGAAGCATTCATGAAGTAATAATTTTTGCAGTTACTTGCAATTAAACGTCATTTTCTGCAGGAATGGGTTGTTTTTGGGGAGCAGAACGGAAGTTCTGGACGACAAAAGGTGTTTACTCCACTCAAGTTGGGTGAGTATATCTTAATTATGCTGAAAAATTGCAGATACAAACTGGCATTTTGAACAAAATGGATAGTTATTTACTACAAAATTGCCTCTTTGCCGTTTTTCACAGGGGTTAAATAGACCAGAAAACGATCGACTGCAACTCTGATGTACCTTGTGAGTTACAGTTGTCAATTTCGATTGCAGTATGACCTCTTCTGTTTTTGGATTTTTTGTTTTTAATCCTAAAATAGTGCCCTTCAACAGGGGCTCCGCAAAACATGTAGGGTTCCGTGAGTTTTAAGGGTTCCTCGTTTTTTTAAGGGAAATGATTTCTTGCTTCAGTATGTTGACGCGTCATTACGAAATTTTTTAGATCACCGTGCTGCATTCAGACTCGAAGTAGTAGGCCAGTTAGTTGTACAGGAGGTTGAGTGCAGATAACGGAACAACAAATATTGATAGTTGTTGCGTCACTTGCTGTTCATTATTGTGCAATTAAGAATAACTTTATTGTTGCATCTAAGTTATACGATGTTGCCAATGTATCGTTCACAGTCGGACTTGGACAACTAGAGTTTTTTAGCTTTTCTAAATTAGATTAGAATTAAAATTAGAGCAAACCCAGGTTTCACAAATTAAATTAGAATTAAAATTAACGGAATTTCGAAAACCAGAAATTAAACTAAGATTAGAATTAGAATTAAACTTAAACACATCAAAGCGACTTTGATCCAAGTTCAATTCATGCCCAAATATGGATTCGTTCTCATAAGCATGTGAATAGCAAAGATTCGTACGCCAAGATTGGTGCGTTTCTTACTGTACAATTCGCCTGCATGGCTAAAGACTCGTTCCGATGGAGCCGATGTCGTTGTCATACCCAGGAGTTCTCGAGCAGCAGGCTTCAGGCAAGGGAAACAATGTCCGCTTTGCCAGTTCCCTAAAACAGGTATCTACAAACATTTTTTTCTGAGGGCCACATAAGCTTTTACAAGGGCTGGACATCTTACGTAATGTGATTGTTTCCGGATATGTTGCATATCAACAAGTTTTCCGTAAAACATTTTTCATTATTGACAAAACGTCTTCGCGGGCCGTAGTTTGGAGACCTCTGCCCTAAAACATCACAGCTGACTGACTGTCGCAAGTAACTGGTGACTATTTTGACTTCTGCGTGTGAGTGGATAGACGCAATAATAATCACAGATAAGGTCACGTAGTTTCCGTTTGTACTGCAACTGAGAAAAGAAATTGATCGAGTTTTTACTGTTTTTGTTTTTAGAGTGATGGAATGGCGGCATAGCACTTGTGACCATTTTGTTGCACTTTCCTTGCACGAGGGTGCATTTTCGTTTCATCTTTAAAAATACCGTTGGACAAATTAGCATTTTTTGCAAAATCGGAAATTAAATTAGAACTATAATTAGAGCTCTGATGCTTTCAGTACATGAGATTAAAATTAGAATTACCGTCAATTCGCTCTAATTCGTCAAATTAGTAAACTAGAATTATTTAGTTGTCCAAGTCTGTTCACAGTAATGTACATTGGAGTAGTAGAGAGTAGACAACGGACTAGAGCTGCTGTTCAGCCTTTGTGGGAATAAAGTAAAAACAGTGTGAAACCCAATTTCTTACTATTTAGGCAGGCCAGAAGAAGAAGAAGAAGAATAGTAAGTTTTGTTTCTTATGTGAAACGAAATAATAACAACAGCGAAGGCGTGGATGGCAATGAGCAATGTAGTTCAAATGTAAAAGAGGCACCTAATCCGAAGCGAATCGAATGTAATTCAATTGCCAGAGTTAGTAAATGGGACGACACATACTTGAGATACGAGTTCTATTTGCCAAAGTCTGAATGTAGCAGATATATTCCAGAAATGCAAGAACAACCGAGTCATTAAATTTCTTGCTCTTAACTTCTGTAATAACTGTTTGTTTGTTGAAGTGTATAATAACGATATATTTGATTTTCTTAACAAGAATTGAGGTTTTTAAAATTTTTGTTAATGGGGGTTCCATGACAAACGCGAAAGAATATCAGGGGTTCCACGATGACAAAAAGGTTGAAGAGCACTATCCTAAAAGGTATAGGTCTCATCTAGGTTTTCCTCAGTTTCGTGTTGGAAATAAGATATAAATCAATGTAAATAAGGACACCTTTTAAGGTTAAAACAAAAAAATTTAAGAAATCATAAACATGGAGGTTCAAATGACAATTCTTAATTCATAAGGGACATCACAGTTGTAGTCGATCTTCATTTAATATGAAGATGCGCACTGATCTGAATATTTCATTTTGATTTCAAGCTATACAAAAAGGTAAATGGAAATATTCTCATTTCGTGTCACAGCATTTGAGTTTGCCAAAATATAGAGCTGTTAAGTCTTGTGTTTGTCCCTGATGTTAAGCTAACTGTATTTATTAACAGCGTTGCAATCTGCTTTTTCAAGGAGTAATGCAGTGCAATTGCCTTGCAAGCTTTTGGCTAAGTAGAATATTATGAAACGTTCAAAAAAAATTATCAGTGTTTTAAAATAAACTCATTAATTGCTGGATCGCAAATTTTGCAAGGATGCTGAACCAGACGGATTTTGAGAAATCGTTTCAGACAGATATTTTTTTGAAATGGTGCTTGCTAAAGTCATATCTATGTTTGATTTCATTAAAGTGTCGCTGGTGGCGCCTGAATCTGATTACTTTTACGTAACTGGGTTTTGCTAGCCAGTCGCGGATATGCTGTGTAACCGGCAAATTATTTGAACGAGCGTTGATGTAATGAAAACTTGATTTTTCTGTTTCGTGTATTGTAATTAATTTGGTTCATATTAAAACTTACACCCACTTGAGTATTTTAGTCAAACTGTCAAGAAATACATTTTTAGAGAAAACAGAAAAGGTAATTTTTTTAAATGGAAATTTTGCTGTGAATATGAAAACAACCTAATGTGTACACTGTACAGAACGCAATAAGATGAAATTAAAAGATGTATTGTCGTTCACATGCTTAAAAAGAACTTGACGTTTTATTAGTTATAGTGCCGGCTACACAGAAAATCCTACGTACAAGGAAGTGTGCAGCGGAAAGACGGGGCATAGTGAAGTTGTTCGTGTTGTTTTTTACCCGGGAAAAATTTCTTACGCTGAACTGCTAAAGGTATGGATTCCGTTTTGTTTTTCATTTGGATTGTGACTGTAAGTATTGCTGGGTATATTCTCTCCGTTTTGTCTTTAAACAGCGACAAAAAGAAATGGCAGCATCATGGAAGAGTTACCGTTATATTCTTTCAAACAACCGGTGGTGTTGGTGTCCCATATGGCAAATAAAAATATCAGCCTAACTGTAATAACATTCTGTGTACATTAAACAGGGTTCCACTGGCTATTTAAAGTATTGGATTGTGGAGTTGGTTTTCAAGTCCTTGAAAAAGGTTTGAATTTGGCCAAAATGTACATAAAGTATCGAAAAAGTATGGAAGTTTCAAATTCAGCCAATTTTTTGTTCAAATTTTGTTCTTTGCCGCTTTTGACAGTTTTGCAGATCTGTTTTTGCATTGTGTTCCATGGGTAAAATTTTGTAAAAATGAAAATAAGTGATGGTATTCAAGCTTTTTCATTTATAATTGAAAAAGTATGGAAAATGGTTTTTGAAAATGTGTGGGAAACCTGATTAAATATGTTGACATAATTTGCTGAAGCCGGAATGCTCCTATTCGATTTCAATTATTGTAAATCAGAATTCTGATTAAAGTGGTAGAATATTACTTCGACATGAACGGAATCCAAACCAAATCTTCGCCTACTAAAGCATCGAGGACAATTTCCAAGAAAGTATAGGGGTACTTTCGACCTCTAGCTTAACGGTTAAATAATAAAATCATTGTCATCTTTTTATGGTTGGCTCAATGATTTAATGTCATTCCTGCTTTTGTCATTTCTTTCGTACATGGCACTGCAGCACGTTTGTAAGAAATCATTGTTGGTGAAACCACTGCGTAAACGCATCTCAACCAGCTGTAAATCAACACACGAAATTTCTCATTTTTTTAGCTTTGATCCATTGGTTCTCAGCTTGTCAAGTTTACGCTCACTAAAGTTGTAGACGGTTGTAAGTTTTAAAATAAATGAAATTAAATATTTCTTTTCAGTAGCTCTGTAGAATGGTTGTTTTTCAACTGCATATAACTTCACGTCCAAAAATCTAAAGATGATACGTTTTCCGCAAGGCCAAGGGACTGCGGACTGCAAAGGTGACGTTTAACTTGTGTTGTTGATGTTGACTGGCAGGTGTTTTGGGAAAACCACAATCCAACCCAAGGAATGCGTCAAGGTAATGACGTTGGTACACAGTACAGATCGGGAATATATTTCTACGACGAATCCCAAAAGCAAGAAGCTCTTAATTCAAAAGAAGCTTATCAACAGGTGGGCAAATATAACGTAACGTGCATTTCGTATTGTTTTACCAACGTGACGTAAACCATAATGTCACTTGCAAAGATTTTGTGGCAATGATTCTGCTGTACTAGCAAGCAGGGTTGATAAAAATCATCATGGCTTTTTTAAAGCAAGGATTCTATGCCTACATCGTAGGCGAAATATAAACTCAGTAAAATCTTAGTGTCTGATTCTTTGCTGAGAAAGGATTTCTTTCTATAGACAGTGTTTTTTTTTTAATTCAAAAAAATCAGATTTTTTTGATTTTTATGATTTTTTGATTTAATGTGTAGAGGGTGGCCACCTAACAAGTGGTAATTTGTTATTTTAAAAAGTTTGTTTTAACATAACTTTTTTATGCTTGTTTTTTCTGGTACAGCAACTAGAATTCAGCTGAACTTTCATTCAAACCTACTTTGCACTTATGCATCACGCTTAAAGTAAATCAGTTCATAACACCAGTGTACCAAACGAAATATTTATTGAAATGACAATACTCAAACCATCAGTTCATCAACTTCATTAACACACATATATATATGCATGTAAAGAAGCTTGTACAAAAACACAAGCTTGCCAGCCTTCTTGGTGTGAAGTCTATTGTTAAAACTGATATTGTAACGCAGCTTTCATTACTACAGCTTCTGCAAAAGTATAACCTACATGCATAAATATATACTCTCATGGGCGTCGGAAGGATTTTTTCAAGGGGTGCCACTAGGAGATTTTTCCAAAATTTTTCCAGGGGGGGCAAAAGTAGTGAAATTTGTTTTTTCCCACTCAAAACAAAGAATACAACCTTTTTTGCTAAATATTTCAAAATCCAAAAACCCTGTCCTTCCGACGCCCATGTAGATATATACTCTGTAAGATATTAGTGTCTGATTCTTTGCTGAGAAAGGATTTCTACATGCATAAAATGGTAAAAATCTATAACATATGTGTTATTATGAATCAAAAATATGTTCTAAAACTACTATTTGAACAGTCAACAGCCTAAATATTTGCTGGAATTTAGATGTAACTTTTACTTTATCCCAGGCCCGTAGCCATGGGAGCGTTCAGGTGCAGTGTCCCTAAATTTTTGTGCCCCCCAAATTTTGTTGTGCCCAGAAAAGTGTGTTTGAAACATATAACATAATAAAAACAAAAAGCTTGCCCCTCTAACAGTTTGCCCTCCAAATCTGAAAACCTGGCTGCAGGCCTGCTTTATGCAAGCCTATACTTTTAAAATTGTGACATTGTGACAGTTCTAACTTTTGAGTCTGCAAATGTTAATGATTTCAGTCCAAATATCATTTTTGCACTTAGTTGACATAGAATCTGTGATCTCACAGTTGCTATGATTGATATAACTTTAATTTCTTTTATAACTTGTGTTGTCATATGAAGTCTCTGCCTTCTTTAATAATAAGTGAAACCGATTAGAATACCAATTAAATGTGTCATATAAATCACAGAAAGCTTCAAAACTGCATGTGATTTATTGCTTGAGTGTTTTGATTTGTGACTGATTTAAATGAAATGATTTAAATCAATCAAATCTGACTAGAAATAGCTGAACTCTCATTCAAACTTTTTTGCGCTTATATAATATCCCTTAATGCAGATAATTTCAATTTCATGACACCAGTACCGGCGTATGAAGTGAAATATTTATTGAAATGCCAACACTGAAACTGCCACTTTAGTAATTTCATTGACACTCATAGCATGCATACATGCATAAATTGTTAAAAACCTATAGTAATAATTAGGGCAACTAATGTTTTGACCTAAAAACTTAGAATTTTGACTTTATAATTTACAAATTTTGACTTTATTTTGACCTATAAATTTTCGGCGTTTGCAACTGCAAAATAATTCAGCCTAGGTGTTGAGGTTAACCCATAAGCATATTCATGCACTCTACAGTATGCTTCGAAATTTTAAAATATTTGGTTGTTTAACTTCGGGGATGATATATCGATAAGTACATAAATAACTACAGTAGAGTCAAACCTGAGAACATCATGAAGTTGAAACGTTATATGCATAATGCATTGAGCATTTACCAAACCCAGTACTGTAAGACCACGTTTCTTGCCTTACCATGCCTATCCTACACTATTCAATCGTCCAGTAGTGGGCAAAACAGCATTATTACGCCAGAAGTCGCTACAAACCCACTATTATTACAGAATTGCAACTAAACTTGCAAAAGCATATGAGTATCTGTTGTTGTAGTTTCAATGAAGTATCGATGAAGAGAAAAAAACTCTGTTGTAAGAAAATTTTTGCCTAACGATAAATTTTGACCTAATGATAAATTTTGACTATTTTTGACCTAATAACTTGGGATTCCCTCATGGTATGAGCGTGAAATTTGGTTTGTGGACGTTTTATGAACTTTCAAAACGGCAGAAAATTTTTGACTTTATTAACTTTTGGTTGCCGTAGTAATAATATTATATCTGTTTCATGAATCAAAAATATGTTTTAAAACTATTTACAGTCAACAGCCTTCATATTTGATGGGATTTAAATGCAACTTTCACTTTATGCTAGTCTATACTTTCAAGCATGTGACGGTCTAACAGTTATGACTTCTGAATCGCAAGGGTTGATGATTTCAGTCCACATGTCATTTTTGCAGTTAAATGACATAGAATCTGTGACCTCACAGTTGCTATGATTAAGAAAACTTCAAGAGGTTTTAACTTGTGCCATCACAAGAACTGTTTGCCTTCTACACTAATACTATATAGGCTGTGTGAAAACCTATTATAATGCTAAATAAATGTGTTATAGACATCACACAAAGGTTAAAGGACATGATTTTTTTATTTTTATTGCTTGATTTAAATCAGTCATCCCTGCTAGCAAGACTTACTTTCACCACACCCGGACTAAGCTTTTATAACTCTGCAAAAACACTTTTTCAATGCTTCGAAACGGACACGAAAGGCAGAGTCTTTCGTTGCTAATTGATGCGAACCACTTACTGTGTTTTGATTGACTTGCCCTCCTCCAGACGGATTTATACCGCTTGCAGGGTCATATTAAATTTTCGTTTAATGCGACCCGCGGTACCGCCTGTTGGTCACATTGTGATGAGCTACATAAAGTACACAACATTTTGATCGCAGGGTCAATGATCAAAATGTTGTGTAATTTCTGTAGCTCATCATATGTGTGCTTAAACCCCTTTAATTCTAGTTTTCTTAAATGCCATTTTGGCTGACATGTGCTCTTGCAGTAAAATCTATTAAAATATTTTTTGGCGTTTTAGGGGAATTTAGCGGCGCTCACCACTGTTGGTTTTCTGGCCGTTCGCCTAAAAAAATTGGAGACCTTGATAGTAAAAACCGTTTCCTGGATGCCCAATTTATATGAAAAAGACGTTCAAACTTATATGTTGAGCTGCAAAGCTTGTGTTGTTGCGTTCTTTTATAAGCACTTGTATGGAAACCAGGTCTAAGAGATCTTAGGTCAAACTCAATTTGTTTATGAACTTTCAGCTTAAGTAGAGACCGTTTGGTTTTAAGCTGAGCTCCCATTGCTATCTGTGTGCGTTTTACCGACCACCTAAAGTTCTCACAGAAAATTCTTCCGCAAGGAGGTGAATGTACGTATGCTGCTTTCGATTTTCATATTTTTTTAATTTTTTTACTATGCATAACGCTGCTGACACAGGAGTTAGCAAATGCTGGTCACGGAAAAATCACCACCGAAATTAAACAAGCCACCGAGTTCTACTACGCCGAAGAATACCACCAACAATACCTGGCTAAGAATCCTGGGGGTTACTGCGGTATGGGTGGAACTGGTGTATCGTGTCCAATCGGCCTTGGCAAAAGCAGTGGAAAATCAGAGTTGTAGCGCTTCTAAATGAACTACTTCTCAGCAGTGCGTCGCACTTGTTTGGATGGAGAGAATTTGATTCGAAGCAATATTTTTATTCTCCAAGCAGTGCTGTGTGTTCTTTGAGTGTTACTGTTAATGACACAATCGCACAAGTAACGTGGTGCCATTGGACGTGTGCATTTAAACTGGTTTTTGATGGTTTTGGGTACCAAAGTTGTTTTTTCCGGTGGCTGGTTGATGAACGTTTGTGTTTTACACTTGTCCGATACGATTTTTGAAGTGCTCGAAACACTCTGGAAATTTTTGCTTTAACCTAAGGATTCTTTGTACACTTTTTACAAAACAATTAGCAGAACAAAGTAAACTTGGAAGTCAACAGAACTCTTTTTACTCGCTTTATCGTGTCTTCATTGCATTTAATTGATATTAGCTCAGCCTGTGCGTCGATCAGTTAATAGANCAGTTAATCGTAGAAGATTTCCTTCGTATGACAGTCTACGACGTAAACAAGGTCCACTGCCCAGTGCGTTCACAACTCGTGGAGTTCATTGAGAAAAGCATAGAGACACGATTCTGCGCTGGTTTTTGCCTCTCGTCATCTTCGCCGGCAGACTTGTAGGAGCTCGTGACGTGAATATTTCTAGAAAACACCAACGTTTAGATAATTCTTTCGCAGAATTTCGTCTTCGTTTGTCGCATTGATCGTTTGCTTTCTTTTTTCCGCGTTGGATTCTTCTCCGTGCTTTGACTTCATTCGCGCATGCGCAGACAGTGTTTGAGCGGACATGCTGTTATTTGATTGCGCGTCGTCTGTGTTTGTTTGGTTTCGATCTCGTGTATTACGCTCTTGTTTGTCCTGAACAAGTTGTGGAAATTTTTTCTTGATCTTGGGTTTGTTTACGTGCACCTGAGCTTTTCAGTTGTAGGTTCATTCATGGACCTAAACTTGGCAACGAAAACAATGGTGTCGCCTTAAAGCGTAATAAGTTGTCTTGTTCACTTCGTTTTCTGAAAGGGATAAGAAGTCCTGCGAATTCTTTCATGGGAAAAATGATGTGTGATCCCATTTTAAACTTGCTGTAGATACCAAGGTGTCGGAGTCGTAAGGAGTCGGAGGTTTTTGGATGGAGACGGATTCCGAACAACACTGGGAGTCGGAGTGGGATTTTTTTGTCCCACTCCGGATGTCGAATTGCATCATTTTTTACATCACACTCTTAAATTGGGAATTCCTGTTGAAATGGTACAATTTCTTTTGAAACTTTTGTTGAAACAGAGGTTTATTGCTGTGCACCACGATTTCCATTGATTTTAACAGCCAAATTTCATTCCCTTTATGTAAAGGAGTCGGAGTCGGAAATTTTGGAAAGCGGTAGTCGGAGTCGGATATTTTACCTCCGACTCCGCAACCCTGGTAGGTACGTACAAAAGGAAACTGACGGTAACTCAGTCTCCATGGCGTACGCCTTTTTAGACCTTCGAGATAGCAACAAGCGCGAGGTAAACTACCTTTTACAAATCACTTGAATCATGTTGATGCTATAATTTTTGTGCTTAATTTATTCAAGTACAACAAGGGTCTGTAAAGGGGCCGATAAACACCCTAGGGTTTGAAAGGGGGTCGATGCAAACCTATTTTTTGAGTGAATGTGGATTGGATCTTCATCTAACCGTAAAAGTTTAAAACTTTTTTGTTCTTTTTAATTAACTTCCAATATACACAGCAGCTAGAAACAACTGAACTTTCATTCAAACCATCTTAGCGCTCATGCAATACCCTTTAGGCCAGGGGTTCCCAACCTATGGTAAGCGTACCACTAGTGGTATGCATAGAACAGAAATAATATATTTGTTATTATGAATATAAAATATGTTCTAAAACTGTTATGCCTGCAGTCAACAGCCTACTGTACATCTTTGGAATTCAGATGCAACTTTTACCTTATGCTAGTTTACACGTTCAAACTTTGGCATTCTAACTAACAGTTCTGACTTTTGAGCTTGCAAGGGTTAGTGATTTCAGCCCACATGCCATCATTGCAATTAATTGGTAGGCAGAATCCGTGATCTCACAAAAGCTATGGTTTATAAAACTTATATTGCTTTAACTTATAAAGTGAAAACTTAATAGAATGCTAATTAAAAGTGTCACAGAAATACACAAAGCTTAAAACTGCAAATTTGCTGGATTTTTATTTTGATTCCTTGATTAAATCAAGCTTGATATATAGAACCATATCTACAGCATTTTTGAAAAGGATGTTTCAAAACTTGTAGAAGGTGAAATTTGACTCTGAATAACCAATTTAACACTGACAAAAAAAGATCGTTTAATTGACACGCCTTGTGGAAAATGTAGGAATGTTAATCGAAAGCGGTGTTACGGTAATGCTGGTAAACGAAATCACAATTTCCTTATGCATGCCTGAGAATAATTATTGAAGGTTTTTAAATGATCTGTGCTACCAACGCAAACTGAAATGTCTACGTATTGGATGTAACCCTTAGTATAATCCTACTAGCAAGCAGCATGTTTCAATGAGCGAAATTTACATGCCTACATCAGGATTAAACAGTTTCTCAGATAAATTAGAATACGGTATTTACTCGATAGTAAGCCGCAGGAAATGATACTAAAAAATTAGGCGAAGTCGTACTTGAACATAGGTTACCAAAGCCTCTGAGATACTTCTACGTACTAGCACGTTTCGCGTTTTTTCGTAACCCCGGTAGTGATGCTTCACAACTACAACTGCCTTCTGTTCATCATAATCCCTCCTGTGACGGATGTACGCGTGATGCTGAAGAGAATAGAATGCGAAAAAAAGTTTGGTTGGAAGAAACGTTGCCCAGGAAAGACTGAGCGTCATACCTTTCGATAAGGTAAAGAAATAAAATATATCAGCTGCCCCTGATTATAAGCCGTATGATGAAACTATATGATGACTATAAGCCGTAACGATGAAAAAAACTGTGTAAGCCATGGCTTAAAATCGAATAAATACTGTACACGATTTTTTAAATGTGGTAAGTGTAGAAGGCAATTCAAGCTGGTGAAGAAAGCATATATTCTTTGGCCGAAGAAACGTTAAGCTCAGCAGTGGTACCGCGAAACTGATGAATTTGCATTCAACTTTATGTTTAACCCGTTGGGAACCGATGTACGAGTTTATCGTACTTTGAAATCACGCATTGAGTCGCTAATTTCATGCCACTTTGCAACTCCATAACTCGCAAGTCGATTAAGCTAGAGAGCTATTCAAACCCTCAAAAGACTAGGCGAGTCTTCTACTTGGCACTGAATATTTTTTTTATGGTTTCGGGTGTTTTGTGGGTGACGTCATAAGTGGGGTAGGTTTGCATCACAGTGTTCGGGTCTCTTATGAATGTGGTCTGCTGTGAATGGATACCGCTGGTGACAGCAGCAGTGTCTGTGAATCGAACTTGACGTTTTCTGAAAACTGTTTAATGTTTCAATAATTCAAATAAAATTATGCTGAAGCATTGGTATTTGCAATTTTGTTACTGATAGTATTTTTCAAGACTACTAGTTCGTAATCCTCAGTTTTGCCGTTTTGATGGTATGAAAGATTTGAGTGTATCAACACATCAAATGTCTGCATACATATGTAGCAGTCACGCTAGCGTGACCGCTACATGTGAGCAAAGTCGGCCAAAGCAAAGAGAAGGGAAAGACAAAGCAAGCGACACTCACAAGTGACTTCCATGCACGTGGAAGTAAGAACTCTCTTTGGCCGATTCGTCTGGCGCGGAGTAAACATCGATGATCCGAGGTTCGAGGATCAATCCCACGCTGAAGCAGGACTCAACAAACCGAGGAGTTCCGCTTCAATGGCTCCCGATAACGGATACCTCCTTGAGCAGCTGGGATGGATAACATGTGTCGCATGGAAAAAGCAACAAAGAGAAGAGATGAAGAGATAAAGAAGACAAAGGCTCAACGTACCGAAGCCCAATCAAGCATTACACGCACGTCATCAGACCTGGCTGGACTCTATGAATTGGCAAGATAGTTCAAAGAGAGAGTGGGCAATCCAAAGACTTCGAGGAAGGAAAATGATGTAGCAGTCACGCTAGCGCAACCGCTACATGTGAGCAACATCGGCCAAAGCAAGGTGAAGGGAAAGACCAAGCAAGCGACACTTATAAGTGCCTTCCATGCACATGGAAGTAAGAGCACTCTTTGGCCGATTCGTCTGGCGCCGAGTTAACATCGATGATCCACAATCCATCCTTCCCAAGGTTCGAGGATAAATCCCACACTGAAGCAGGACTCAACAAACCGGGGAGTTCCGCTTCACATATTTACATCGAGTTTGTAACATAGGGCTGCTTTATCGCAAATAGGCGTGCATTAGGACTTTCGTAAAACCATCAAGGCAGTTTTTTAGAAAACGGAACCAAAAATGCGTTCCCAATCTGTTTGAACAAGGTTGAGAAGTGACCAGATAGTAACAATTTGTTTTTTGCCTTGAATGCATGACAGTGACTTATCATTTATCGTCACATTTTGCCTGGCTAAATGAAGAGATTATAAGGTAAAATTAATAACAAAATATATAATTGTCAAAAAAGGGAATTTGTCAGATGGTTTGTCGCATATAATAAGAAGATTGTCATATAAAATGAAAATTGTCATTATATTGGTGATAAGAAGGCCTATGTTCAAATCAGAGTGAATTTGAAGCACTACTATGAAGCAGAATTGGCAAGATATCTTATGTAATGGCGCTAGGGCCATTACATACAGAGATAAATTCGATAAGCGTATCGATAAAGTCCAAGGGAACTTCCTCGGCGGAAAGCACCTATCAAACGGATGTGAGATGACGCCGCGCAGCAATGCGAAGGGAAGGCCTGAGGGCTGAGTCG
>JGI24159J19872_10002583_pt1 | contig 21756 bp, 12 predicted proteins | sample Ectturendosymbi4_FD_19872 | JGI IMG/M metagenome (IMG submission 19872) | reverse complement strand
ACTACTGAAAAACTGAAACTGCCCCAGAACATCGTTTTGGGTTCCTTTACTAGCTCATTGCAATGGGCAGGGCTTAATTGCTCACGATTCCTGATCCTAATAAATCTGCTGTGTTTCCCTGGAACAAAAAATCACTTTCATCTGAAAACAGCACTCTTTCCGGTTTTCTACAGTCCAACATTTAGGCTATTTTTTGCACATTCTTAGCTTTTCTACCAGCCTCAGGTGGGCGGCGTCACACTGTACTTGAACTTCTGTAAACTCAGCATGCACCAAATCCTTCTGTAGCCTAAATCAAAACGCGTCTTCTTAGCACACCTTTTGCAATGGCTGTTTGGATATAATTTCAGTGTTACGAAAGCGTAAAAATGCAACTCTGCTTCCTAGGTGTGACATCTGCCATTAAAAATCACAGAAATTCTAACATGTTCAACTCTCAATCAGGGGTGGGTATTAGAATTTCGGGCCAGACTAAAAACCGCAGAAAGCTGCCTCAAAACATTGTACAATTTGTGATATGTCATTTGCACAATACATGGTCTTGAAAAAGGGCCCATTGCCCCTATATTTGTTCACTTTTCATCAAAAAAGGGCCCCTATATTTTGCACATGCAAAAATTTTGCTTGCTGAAAGCAATTTAAATTGTTAATTTTGTCTGGAAATTTGCTTCTGCGTGGAATTCTATTTCACATTGTAAATTGTTTAAAGTTATTTAATTTTACATTGTTCTTTGTCTTCATATTAAAGTTGTTAAAGGGCCCCTTTGGCATATATTTTTTCCTTAGTTTGTAAAACATATGACTTGAAAAACACGAAAAATATCAGACACAACCAGCTTGGACACCAGAAAGGGCAGAAGAGTTTTCTAGGTGGGTCCCACATTTTTAAACTATGCCCAACACATTTTCCAAGGGGGCGAAAAATTTTAGATTGGGCTTAGTCCCCCTAGTTACGGCCTTGATTAAGACTTATAAGTTCTCATTTTCGGAAATGTTGCGAAATAAACATATCTGTGACCGTTTGCGAAAAAGTTGTACCACGGTTGAAAAAGCATGATGATGTCATCGAATAAAAGTTCATGAAAATTTCCCCGCCCCCAGAAATGAAGAGCTGGTTGCGCACCTGGTATATAAGATACTTTCACTACAGCGAAAACCTAAACTGGGCCGCACAAAACCTTCGACTGTGCCATATGCGGCCCATGGGCCGTTGGACATAGCTGCTTTAGATATACAGTTGCAAAATTTGGGTTGATGTGAGAAAGTACAGAAATGCTGCAGGAGAAGGCACTTTTGATGACGTTGCAATGTACGCTCTGTCTTGCTGTAGCATTGCCAATTTCAAATGCAGATGGAGCAAATTTTCTCAACTGTAACTTTAACAAAGACAAAGTGAAGGAATCGAATGAAGCTTAGGATGCTAGCTGCATGGTTGTGTATAAAAACGAATCTCAGCTTTGAAATATTTTTTCCAAAGGTTATACTGTTACTCCGAAATGCTTGATTTATTTAATATGAAACAAATGTACGACGATGTGATGACGGGAGAAGAAAATGCTTTTGAATATTTGGAATTGCATTACATCGACGACTCTGACAAGTCATAATGCAATATCCATGTTGTATTTGATATTTGGCTTTCTTTGTAACGAGGTCTGGCTTTTGTTGATGAAGGCAGGTTGGCAGCCCTGTTTTATACTGCGGTAAGCCGCACCACTTAGCTTCAAATCGTTTACTCATTTCAGGGGATCAGACAAAAACAAAAATGTTAAGAGAAGTGATTGCGTAATGCACACTTTACAGATATAAACATTTGTGTATGTTTTTATTTCGTGTAATATCCCGGTTTTTAAAGAAAACAAATCTAAACTAAGGGGGTTTCCTTGTTCACTTTACGTTCCAGTGGTGGTTTATTTCTCTTAGAATATAAAAAAGGCTTCAAACGTTAATCCAGTCGTCGCTGACGGGAAGCCCTCATAATGTGTGGGACCTATTTTTATAAAATAGATCAAGTAGGCTAAAAACTGGCTCTGGTTAACACATGAAACCCGGTGCGGTCATTATTGACTGCTTTTGATTTTGAGCATTTCGTATTTTTGTTGTTGTTGCTATTTGCTTCGTCATACTCCTTGACTTTTCCCAACTTATAAAGTTTTTGTAGCTTTTAGAATTTTTTTATTAGAGCTTTTGAAAACAGAGTATTTCACACATATTTCACACATCTGCCTATAAGCCCTAAACCAGGGTAGCCACACTACTGCCCGAGGGCCGCATCCGGGCCACCAAATGCTTTTCACATTTCTAAAAGCACGACGTTTCCGACTGTGGACAGCAGTTCAACAGCATTGGCTGCTACCTATCACGAAAATCGCACTGTATCCGGCCATCCAGTGGCCAGGCAGTCACGAATTCGGCGCTCGGGTCAAAACGTTTGGCCACCCCTGCCCTAAGCGGTCAAAAATGACTTGCGCGTGATGGGGATATTGTTTCCTCAAAAAGGTCGTTAGAAGCTTTAGCAGAGTTTCTTTCGTAACTATCAACGCAGTTGAGCAATAATGAAGCAACAGTTGATTTGTTTTCTTCTGAGAACTAGGAACTAGACCAGTGGTTCCTAAACTTGTTTGAGCCGTTACCCAAATCAAGGTAGTGATTAATGTCTTATTACCCTGTTTAGTAATTGTGCTCACACTGTTTATTAAATTTCAGGTCGAACATTTCTTTTGCAGTGATCGCTCATAATACAGAACAACAATGTGGTTTCGGTTCCGCGTTACCCCCCCAAGAATCGCATATTACCCGTGGGGGTAATTTAACCCACTTTGGGAAGCACTGAGCTAGGCTGATAGTTAGTATTCTTATAGGCTTGCTTGTTAGCTGACTCAAATAGTTGTTTATCTGTGACCGTTTGGAAAAAAGTTGTACCGTGGTTGAATAAGCACAATGACGTCATCCAATAAAATTTCATGAAAATTGCCCCCCCCCCGAAATGAAGAGCTGGTTGCGCCCATGAGCTGCATTGTATGTGTTTCATTGTTTTTGAAAACATTTTTCGTGAAATTAACTTGACCCAAGCACCGTCTGGCAAGTTTTGTTTCGTGCTTTCGCATCCAATGTTTTTAAGCATTTCTATGACTTCTGTAACTGGACATCTTTGCGCATAAATATTTTTTGTGAGTTTTCAAAATAAATGCAAAAATAGCGCCAGGAAAACGTATTGGCAATTAACTAGAAAACATCTTTCGGATAACGGTTACAGCGGTTTTGTGTGAAAACAAATTTTTAAGGTAACCAGTTTGTCTTGCTTCTTCAACTTCGCAAAAACTTGTTATAAATGGTACATATGCGCTGCAATCTTTTGTGCACTCCCATTGTGTGATTTCAACTTTGTTGTGATTCGATGCAATGTGCATGTTTGTGAACAGTCTAGCAGTTGACACTATACTCGTAGTCTGCTAACCCACAGCACATCACGCCAATTTGTCGCGGTGCCAGGTCGCTCTTGTAAACACTCTGCGCTGTTTTTCTCCATTTTCTACACTACGCCAAACCGTTTCACGTCACGGTGTTTTGACTTCAAATTCAAGCCTATTGATGAGTTTGTTGTATATTTGAATATCAGTGGATGCAATCGGAATTAGAACGCTACTGGAGTATAACAGACAAATTGGTGAGAGCATTTATTTCATCTTCGTTGGGCTTGGCAACAGCCTTGAGATTAAGGGTTGCCTGAATTATACTTTTTATCATCTCCCTTCATGGCGGTCCACACATTGGTTCTTCCCAGACAGAGAATCGATTCCATACGGAAAAAGGATTTTTTTGAAATCATTAACGCTTTGGTTCTTCACTCTCCTTTGACTATTTACGAGTATGCCAACAGCACTTAACTGCGAAGGTAATCGACTATTTCAGCCAGCTAACTACAACTGGCCACAGAGTTGCAAATAAGATTGTCAAAACATACCATGAAACATTCAGTTGACAACTTACCGGAGGTTTCACGCAACTTTGTTTTAATGCCTCGGCAACGTAAAGAATGCTGTCGATGTATCGCTGAGCAATGAAACTTGCGTTCATCAATGACACTCCCAGACTGGTATGAGTTTGTTGTTTGTGCAATTGTGGACGAAGACCTAGAAGTTCTGCCGACAGAAATAAGAAACGTTTTCTCGGTAGATTGTTAGCTTGAAACACATCATGTAAACCCAAACTCAATTTTTCACATCCATTTCAATAAAGCAAGCGTCTTCTTCCAGAAGCACACTAAAACGTTCTTTGAATTGAAAAAGTTTTGAAATTAGTTTGAAAGCATCAGAATTATGTCACTTCTATTCCTAGATATCTTTAAATACAATGCTCTTTTGCGGACCTGGTAAAGATTTTTCAAAACTTTGTTTCACCAATGTTTGAAAATTCCTTTCAGCAGAAACATCTGTAAACAACTTTTATATATTTTCGAAGTGCAGTTGGTACAAAGAAGTTTGCTAAGCGAGAAATAGTATTTCCAGTCACTGTAAAATTTAATGTGAGGTGCATGGTAAATAATTACCATTCAAGCAAGAACAGAGAGTGTTTTTCTGCCTCCCAATATTATTTTTAACTTAAAGAAAATGATTTTTAATCAACCTTTTCTTGCACCATGAATCACGAACCGAAACTGCAAGAGAACAAAGTCATGTCAAGCCTTGTGTCTCCACTTGCATTCGACAGGACGTTAAGCAAGAAAAGTGTTCTACCGAACCGCGTAACGTCACGTTGTTATGATTTTATATTCGAGTGTATTGAATATTCTTATGTGTATATGAATCGCAGGGTGGGAAAACGGACATTTGCCCCCTGAAAATTGGGTCTAAGAACCAAGANTTTCTAAAACACCGAAAGTCAGCAGCTCAATTTCGATTAATTAATTTAATTCTTGNAAGGACAGTTTATTTGCCGGTATGACACTCACACTGCACAAGAGCCAGATTCTATGTTTTGATGCCATGCAGTGATGAGCTTGCAGTTCACTCATGTCCGCTCCTTTGCCTGCAGAGGCAGGTTGCGAAACTTGCGAGTGGATTGTTTTGCTGTTGATCTTTATTGCGTAACAAAACACAGCAAAAATCTTTAAAGGTTCACTTCAAGTTACAATAATGGCACTGGTGCCACGCCACGCCTAGTGATTTCGCACTAGATCTAGTGATTTTTAGACTGGTCGAGTGATTTTTCACTGCAATCAAGTGATTTTTTGGAAAGTATGTGTTTGAAGAAGATCGGTTGTCTCCTTTCTAACTTTTCAGCCCTTTTTCAAAGATTTTCAGTTATTTTTAATCCCTAAGCAATTGATTACGTGAATTGTTGTTTGAAGATTTTCACCAACAGAATGAAAAAGTGTTTCTAATTTGAGTTTTACATTATTTCAGCTTCCGTGCTGTTTATTGCTGCGTTGTTAGTCATGATGGTGGTCTTTTCATTATTTGCAGAAACACTGCCGTGGAAATAATTAATTGAATGTTGAGTTGATCGCTCTAAATACTCCACAGGTGGCACCGTCAGGGGCGTAACCAGGGGGGCAAGGGGGGGGGAAATTCTCCGGGCGCCGAATGACCGCGAAGGGCGCCAAAAAGCCCCAACAATGTCACAAGTACTTTCTGCAATACAGTACATTTGCTTCAGAAAGACCTCAGATATGAACATGGGGGCGCCAAACTTGCTTCTTGCCCCGGGCGCCATCTAACCTCGTTACGCCCCTGGGTGCCGTTCTCAGCTCTTGAGAAAAGCCTAAGCATTGTTGGTATGAGATTTTCCAGGCTTCAGCAAAATCTATTTTAACGCACTTGCAAATGATGAAAAGGTTTAGGCAATAAAGTAAACAATTAAAACATTTTAAGTAAACTACGAATTTTGAGGCAAGAATTGAAAATATATAAATTTTTTCCCGATCTAGTGAATTTTTTTGTGAATCTAGTGATTTGTGCAGAGAAACCTGTGGCAGCACTGGGTGATGGGCGTTTTGCCGCATGCGACTGCTGAACGCAGACATCTTGGCAGGTAATGCAGGCTATGCAGCGAGACAGTGACTGCTGATAGCGTTAAGCCACGTGGCTTTATACTGTATGAAAACAAGCATGGGGGAAGCTGTAGCAACGCTTCTACAAGTTTGAAAGATCTATTGTTCAGTGTGAGACGACCCCTTGTCGGGTGTGCGTATGATGAGCGCTCACCGTGAAAAAATCAGCAAAGACAAGCAAGGTTTTATTGAAAGAATGATTGACCGCAGGGGTGGATATTGGAATTTGGAGGCCCGAAGCAAACTCCCAGAAAGTGGCCCAAAAACATCGCAAAATGTGCGTTATTTCATGTGTACAATGTATGGTCTTGAAAAGGGGTCCATGGCTCCTAAAGTTGTTCAAGTTATATCAGAAACGCAGCCCTGTATTTTGCTGAAACAAAGTAAATTTTTCACTTTGTCTGGGAATTCGCTTCTGCGTGAAAGTCCATTTCACATTACAAATTGTTTGAAGTCATTTGATTGTAAAATTTTCTTTGTCTACACAACAGGGGCTCTTTCGCAAATTTGCACATAACGTTTACTTTAGCTTGAAAAATGTATGACTTGCTTCAGAGATTATTTAAATGTGGCTCTGGAGCAGTCATAAACTTTCTTAACAAAGCAATGTACAGCCTAAGTGCGAAACTCTCGAAGGGGGACTCCGCGGCATCTTTGAAAAAAGGAGGCCCGAGGTGACCGCCTCCTTCGCCTCCCCTAACATTCACCCCTGATTGATCGGTTTGAACGAGATCCCAGNAGTTTGCAGCTCTAGTCTCTAAGTGACGCTGACAAGTCTTACTAGGTGATATAAAGTCATAATTTGTGATTTATTTAAAAAGCATGACATTGCTTGTTAGAAACGAAGCATCCTGTTCGGAAAATCTGCAGATTTTCTATTGTAGTGTAACCATATCTGAAATGGCAAAATTCCTGACATGGCAATGGCTACTTTTCGCCACAAGACACAAGCGCTATACGACATTTTTCAGTATGTTCTTACAACAGCCAATCCACCGAAAAACAGCACCACTATCACTAAAGAAAATATCACATAATTACTATACAATCGGCTAAAAGCGATACAATACAAAAAGGCATCATTTTTCTCCCATTCCCGACTACATACTTTTCAGAGGATCTAATGATAAGATCCTCTGAACCTGCCAGAATTCCGGAGATTAGAGTATTCTTTAAAATTGTTTCCAGACACAAATTTTAAAACCGAATTTCTTGACATGTCCGCGAAATTCCGGACGTGTGGCAACCCTAGTCTATTGCGTAAATTAATGTAATGGACCTCGATGTTGCTGCCAACGAAGCATAGGCTTANCTAGGGNGGCAAAGAGACCATGCTTCCCAAAAATTGTCTAGCTTATCTTGTGGCTTTGTGCTTCGAGATGCGGTGTCCCAAAACCAAATACCGTTGCTTCATTAAATTAAAAAGGTTTAGCCCCGCTAAAACATTCTGGGCTGGCTACGCTATTGCAACGAAGCGTATTTTTGTGGCTGTTGCCGTAGCATAGGGCATTTTCTATGTGGTGCAGAACAATGTCGCAGCCAGGAATGTTGTTCGGGTAGGGCCAGCCATCAGACGTACGTTCGACTGTTCCTTCCGTTAATTTTCGAACAGTTGAAATTGATACAAAGCATACAAAGCACAAGCGAAAAATCTTAGCAAGTTTGTTTTGGGGTGGTCTCTTCGGCCTCATTCTGGCTTCGCTGCTGGTGTAGAAAGGATAAAACGCTTAGTGAACGTCTATTTACATTGTATCGTCAGCAATCTGAAAAAGATAACATGTCAACCTTGCCCCCTTTGCAAAAATTTCTGCGGACGCCCATGATCTGAATATAATCCATAGGCGTAGCCAAACGGACGAGAGGGCCATGACCCCTCCAAATTTCTAGCCAGGGCCGGCCCTAGCAGGCGCGGGGCCTTTCTGAGCAATGGTTTTATGATGTCATCGTGTTCAGTCAACAGTGTTACGATCGTGGTAGAGCGCAGATATACAGTAAAGCACTAACACGAGAATTGAGCACGTTTGCTAGCGTTCGAGAGGAAATTCGCTAGTTCTGACGAAAGCGTTCTATACAATGAAATTTGTATGGCATTTCTACTGGATTCTCAAGTGCAAGGTGTATCTAACGAAAATTAATTATCTACCCAAACACCATGGCACGGGGTTCCAGAGGCGCGGGGCCCAATGCAGCTGCATCGGTTGCATCGGCTTAAGGCCGCCCCTGTTTCTAGCATATCTTGTCATTTTGTGCTTTATGAGGCAATGTCTCAAAATATACTGTTGTTCGCTTAAAGTCAAAGTATTCCCCGAATTTTTGGCTAGCTACACTAGTGACATAATCAAAGCAGGCAATCCAACTTAGAGTGCTACCGGAAAGTTATTAACGGACAATGTGGTGAGAGCCTTTGCTTCGCCTTGCATCGGCTTGGCAACCTCAAGATGTCAGGCCGCTTAGCTGGGTGACTTAGCCGCTCTTCTGCACCAACTAAGTTGACGCAGATCTTTAGCAGAGATCTCTGTGAAATCGCAAATTATAACACGTTCCTCACAACTGCCGAAGACCCTCTACATTTGGTTCCTACTTCCTACACGCCTGAATTGAACTCCAGGACCCAGTACTCTAAACTTCGTTCCGTTGTTCCTTTGTGTGCTGTAAAGATATAAACTAAACCAGTTGTTAAAAAATAATGTAAGCTACTCCCTGCTTTATAAAATATCAAGTGTTTTTGCCTTATGCCTCTCTAGCCTATTATGATCAAAATGTTTCACGGAAAACTTGCAGCGGATCTTGCAAGTTTCACAAACTAAATTACCCGAACGAAACGTTCAGAAGCACGTTTGTGAAAACGTTTTTCTATACCTGATATTTTGACGCTTCTTTTTCTGTTTCTTCAATAGGCAAAGCATCTTCAGCATCAAAAAAGCAAATAAATGTCTGCACACCAGAAATAGGAAACAAAAACGAAATGATCTAACAAAATATACTAACCACGAAATTGAACTGAGTTGCCATCAACCAAAGCTTTTTCCATTGGCAGTGTTGTTCCTTCAGCCATATTGATCCACATCCATCCATGAGATATCGTCAGATTATGTCGATACGCTTCAGTGAGTATTTCATGACCGGTCATGCGATCAATCCCCAATACAATCATATGAGGCAGGTTCTTGTTTATTTCTTTAAAGGTGCTTCGAAGCTCTGTTTTGTTGAGGGGAACCTGCATTCATTACAGTATTTTCATCACTATATTAAATCTGTATAAATACAGAGCAATCATTTGTTACAGAAAACAAACAAGATACGCCGTGAGATTTTCCCCTGACCATGTTTATCAGAGTTGCAAAGCTGTGTGCAGTAATGGTCTCAAACAAGTCGACCAGTCTTTGTGGGCATTCTGTTCGGCCAAAAACACTTTTTTGAATTATGAAAAATATACACCATTAAAAAAAACAAATTTCGCATGTATTTCTCAAAACGTTTACTTATTTAACTGATTTTTCAACAAATATAAGATGTAGTTTATTCAAAAACAACCAAGGACACAAACATATTTCTGTGTGAATAATACTGAAGCAACCTTGTGTATTTACCAACATTAAGAAAATCACAGCAATTGATGGTTTTTACGAGATATTTGATCGTCTCTATCTTTTGAAAAAGATGGGAATATTTGCTTGAAGAAATTCGAAGGACTAATAATGAAAATCGCTGATGCGAAAAAGCGAAAATTAAGTTCGCATGCAATAGAAACAAGTGAAGTGGGGAAACACTCACTCACCTGAAGCATTTTTATTGTTCGGATACCATACTTCTTTGAGTTGTAAGAACCACGTCTGAAAAGATCCGTCACAGAAAGTCCGTAAAAGTCATATGACGTCAAAATTGATATATTTGCGTAACGAAAATATTCCGCAAGTGCGACGATGGCCTGTTAGATAAGATGAATAGAATTTACGGAATACCCGAGCGTTGTGTCGTTGAGTCGTTCAGGGCAGTCCAGCAAAACGCTTGGCAAGGAGCAGCCCCAGTTTAATACAGTTTAAATGATTTTCATTCAGCAGTTAGTGCCTGCTTTACGTGGTTGACTTACACAATAGGTGAGGATGACAGGTGCCTTCACGTGACCCTTCCCGTTGCGGCATTTATTGATATGCTTAATAAACCTGTCACTTCGAGAGTAGCCACTGCCACCCGGGCTAGACGTGTTCAGCCGTGGGCTGAGTAGGCAAACGCCCTGTCCAAGGTGCGGTAGCATCTCTGCTGCCGAAGATGACCCAAGACCCAGCATACTCTCTAGATGAACACCGAGGGGCTCACCGCAAACACGATCAGCATTATCGAGCAGAAAGCCATTAGTTCTAAGAAGGGATGTAGTGGGCCGGGAACGTGTGGAAACGGCGTTCCTACACCTTTTCCACGTTTTCCTTTAAAACGAGTTTGAAGCTGTTTCAAAATGGCTATTTTTGGGGTGCATTCCCATACCTTTTTTGTTAGTACTACATCCCTGGTTTTAACATGCCGTACCATGGATCCTGGACATCAATTCTATTCCACGCTCACGTGTCCACCGAGTGTGAATGCGAGGCGTCTCAAATCTGGACATCCATTTGTGCCTGCCACACAACAACTCATCAGTTCATCTGATAACATCAAAAGTGCGGTGCTCTGGGCGGATCACCGATGAAATGCGGAGTTGTTGGACAACACTGCGAGACTCCGTACTTTCATCTCCGACACCCGCACCGCCTTCCTGGAATGACCTTACGAGAACATCCTGAGTTGGGCTTAACCGCCTCCGCCCCGGCGTCGGATGTTTCCCTCTTGCTTGCACAAATAGGGTGTGACTCCCTTTGCAGTCTGTGAGTGTGGCGTAGAAGAACAAACCGTAGACCATGTTGTCCTCCGATGTCCAATCCGTCAACCTCCTCATGGACTGCACGGCCTGACCACTCTGGATGGTGAGACAATTGAATGGCTGCTCAACACCTGAGATCTAGTGCGGCCAAGAGTGACAGCTCAATACCGAGATCTATAGTGTGGCCAAGCAGTAGAATGAAAGAACTGGCTCAAGCGACGACGGCAATGGGTTAGGTCTCGCTGGCGCCCAAAATACTTTTAAGCAAATGTGAAACAGCGCATCACATATGATTGATATCATCATGTTGCTCATGTCCATCATACGTATCATTCAAGTGCCAGAGCATCACAATATCGTAAATTCAACAATATCGCTGATGCCACTGGCGTTATTGATAGATGTATAGTTGTTATTATCCTTTTCAGCACATTTGAAATTTTAATCACTTTTGCTATAAAATCACCAATATCTGCCGATTATTTTGCACCACTAATAACACTATTTGCTGATACAGTACGGTTCAATATTTATGTATTGTGTCATGCAAAAGTTTCAAAGCAGTTGCACTGGCGAATTGATCAGCTCCATCATTTTTTACATCATTTTTTTATTATATCATTTTTTTTTATAATATAAAAGCAGATTTATGCAGGAAGACGAAGGTGTGATTCATTTATTTCCGTTGATGTACACAAAACTTTAAACTGACTCTAAAATATTTGCCACTTTTAAACTAAAATACAACGGTTTGGAGCAGAGTGAAACTTAATCCAAATACCACGGAATAAATTTGCATGCAAATTTCAAGTAACATTGTAAATGGGCCAAAAAGTAATACTGTAATTAGGTTTTGGTGGGAATCTGGATGATTGTCTGCATCCAGAAACCATCTCACCACTTTTTGCAGACCTTTGGCCCACTACGCATGTTTAAGATTGTATTCCGCAACAGTTCACTTTATCCAAAACAATTGTCTTTATTTTGTCTGCTATGGCTGATCAGCGCAAACTTCGCCAAAACGTTGGTTTGGAAAACATGAATATGGCGACAAATTGTGACGTCACAAACAACGCACAACAAATACAAAAGACCACCATTTTCTACTGAATGAACCCCCCCTATGAAAATTTTTTGCGTAGGGGAAAGTGGGGTACAGTCGAGACTTTTTTGGATTTTCAACCATAGCTACTTTATTTCAAGTCGAAACAAGCTCGAAATTTGTCACACAATAAAGCAACTCTATATACACAACATCATGGCAAAACATCAAAACAACGCCCTTCAGAAAAAATTTTAAAATCAATTTCACAAGGTATTTTTTCTGTCGAATGTGCCCCATGACCTGGCACATTCGACATAAGCATGGGGCATACTTGACCGGTTAATAATGCATTTCATAATGTTCACGTAATATCCCATGTAAAATAGGCACTTGCTGACTGCCTCTCCACTTTTTTCACATTCTAATTACCCACTATCACTGCATGTTAAAACAAATTTGTATTATTACCAAACATTAAATGAAACCAATGCAGAATGCTGAAATTCCTGCTTTACCAAACAAATATAATGTGCCTCTAGGCACACAATAAACCTAAAAATGCCCAGAGAATAGAATTATTCTGTACTGCATTCCAATATCACCTCTCAAGATCTCAAGATTTACCTCGTTTAGACTGACCTAGTGGAAAGGTGTCGAGTTTGCCCCATTTTTTTCTGTCAGATGTGCCCCATGCATACCTAAAAAATAAAATGAAGAAACACCAGCTCAACTTAAAAAGAATTTAAAATCTGGCATATTCAAATAATGTTGCTCTGCCCTGACTACAACGTCACAAAAACTCAGAACAGAAGATGCTGATTAACGTGGGCAAAACCCAAATCTAAATACGATTTTATAAATTACTTTTGGGTAGCAAAAACACAACTTGCCCTGTAGCTCGTAACAACGGCTGTCTATCAAGGAAAAATTAATTTTAGTACTACGGCTGGTATGAGACTAAATCACCATGGAAACTTTAAAGTTCAACTTTTTCAACTTTTTGAATAAATAAAAAAAGACGACTGTGCCCCACCTTCCCCTGCGCCACTGGTTGCAGAACATATTGGGAATCGTTTCAGGGAGCTACATTCCGCTTATCACAAGAGACACAAGTGTAATCTAGGATCTGATGAGTCGTAAATACATTCTTTACCCAATGCCACTACCCAAAGCCAAGTCTGAAATGTGCCGGTGGGCCGCATTTTGCACTCAACGGATTAAACTCATGAATACTTCAATAAAATACTATGGATACTTCCGTGATGCTGAAAAGACGTGATGACAAAGACTAATGTCTTGAATACACGTCTGCATGACTTCTGAATTCTTTGGTTCAAGTCATGGAAAGCAAGGTTTGAAATATTTGTTTTGCCACAATAAATGAATGACAGTCCCAAACAATTGCTGAGCGAAATAGCCTCATGTTTACTGTCAATTAGGCCACAAAAAAGTAATCAGGCAGAGCAGGGCCCCGACATTGGGAAGTGCCGCCCCGGGGCGAGTCGAAAAGACCCCCCACCACCAGGCTGTGGTAAAGACCATGAAAGACCATTTGCTATTCCTTCTTTTCACCAAAAGTGCCGCCCGGGGCATTGCCCCCCGCCCCCTTGTCGGGGCCCTGAGGCACAGATCCCGCGTAGCGGCGATGTTAAAAGTTACTCACAGCAGTGATAGCACTATCAGCGAAAGTTACATTGTTTGTTGTCATTAGTTATTGTGATGTTTTGAATCAAAGGACTTGGCTGTGTCTCGTAATCAGCACATGACGTTTCCTGGGTAAATGTTCAGTCAACATCGCCTTACTGAGGAAAAGGGTTGAAACATAATACCCTCCACCTTTTGGAGTTAATCCTCGTTTGACATCCGTTTGTTGTATGCTTCGTCTCGCCCACAGTGCACCAAATTTCAATAAAAAATCTTATCGTACTTGCGCTTGCGGTGATATCGAAACTGCGCTTCACCTTTTCTTTTTCTACAAACTTAATGATTCCGCACGAGCGATCCTTTGCAATAGGGTGTATAATCTTGTAACAGATAACAAATCACCTGAGTTCTTTGGTTGTCTGAGTAACGCTGAGTTGTTGCCTATGTTCTTATTTCACCTGCATGACGATGAGCCATCACATATCTCTGTCGCTATTTTTTGCTGCGCCGTGGATGATTTTCTTGTAATTGATTTTGACAATATCCGCGTGACGTTGTGCATCGTCTATGGGAGATTTGTGCTTATCTGTTGGATTTTTGTAGTTTTTGTTCATGCCGATCTGTTGCAATTATATATATATGGTTTGCCTGATGCGTCGACCTCTGTTTCAGATGCTGTATTTATTACTGTTGGTGAGTTTGTGAAATGCTACATTGATTCTAGTGATACAGTGTATTCGTTTTTGCATTTTCTTTGTGTTTTTTTTAGAGTTTTTCTTGCGTTGTTGGATTTTGAAAGCTAGACGTGACACGACGAGATTGCACCAGTCAGGCTACTGCCTGCATCAAGATTGTCGTTAAATAAATAAAAAACAAAGGATTAAAAAATTAACTTACTTGTACTTCGTAACTGTTAATCGGGACCATCCGGACAAGATTTGGGAACTTTCTTGGATCCAGAAAAGCATGACTGGTGGCTAGAGGAGCAATCTGGGTGACGTTCAACTGTACCACAAGAGGATGAATCTGAAACAGATAGTATGCTAACATTGGGCTACACCTTGAAATTTGGTATCAATACTGAACAACGCTTCTGCGCTAACACAGCACTTACCCAATATATTTACAGCGATTTACAGATGATATTTTTGAACAGCTGAAAGCTAATTAACTGAGACCATTGTGCGATGGTGGTTGTGTGCAAAGGTTTGTAAGCAGCCACTATAACGGTGTTGTCTTTCCTAATGCGGTTGTTGACGATCATAGTCCATTTTGGTTGTAGGTCATTTCGGTTGTTGTAGGTCATTGTGGCATTTAGCACGGTCTTTGAGGTTTCACATTTTGTATCTGTATTAAATTGTTTTCTCAACTTCAAGGAATTTTCGGTGTCCCTGGTAATGCTACGGCATCTCCGGCCTTTGCAAATTTGTCGAAAAACTTGGAATATTGTGTCAATTTAAAATTTCCATCATTCACATTTTTAAGCTGTTTAAATTTTTACTTTTCTCACAAAGTTTTGTGTTACATCAAAAATTTTGAATTTCAATTTCATAAATGCAAATGGGAGGCTTGTGATTGAAAGGTTCCTCTTTGCTTTAGAAAAATGATGTACAGTAAATGCGCCAAAGTTCCAATCTCTCCTACTTGCCAAAGTAACTAAACCAATCTTACCCATTCAACGGCCACGCTTCTTTCAGGACCAATTAGAAAGGAAATGTTACCGGATCGCAGCCGATCTTCTAGCAGCGAAACAACGTTGTGAGGAATCAAGCTTCGACTCGAACTGTCGTTATTCTGTTGCAGATATTCTCTAAAATCACGAATGAAGAATATAGCGTTTTTGTACAGTCCTATTGTGATAAAATTCCTGCGCTTAATTACAGGTAGTTGGTTATTTGACATTCCAGGGCTGGTGCCTTGGTTTAATTTGCTTTCGTCTGTCGTTATAGTCGCGAGTGGCCATGAAGATGTGGTGTACGATATTGCTTGGTTCTGCATTTCAGAATATACAGAGTTTAATGAAACTCACCAACTGTTGTTGATGATCGCGTTTAGCATAGTAACAAAGAATCTTATCCTGATGGATATGTGTTTGAAGCCACAACTAGTTGATACTTCTGCAAATGCTGTAGACGGCGTTTGGAAACGTACTTTCGTATGGTATACGGACAATCGCTAACGTAACAGCTCCAGGTAAGTTGGCTGCACTAGTCAATCCGGTTGATACATCGTTATATGCTTATATTAGTAAGTGCACGACGTAGGACGATGCCACATGGAAGTTAGGTGATGCCTGTAGCCAACGTGCGAATGAAGTGTATGCTTCGTACCACAAACCGACCTAGCACGTGGAGACAAAATGTCGGCGAGTCATTGGAAGAATTCCTTCAAAAACTAAAAATACTTAGCACCAATCACTGAAGACTCTTGGTTTTCTGTTGAGCTTTCGAGGAATATGTTTGCCTTCAAAAGCTAAAACTACTTAGCACAAAAATACTTTGCACCAAAACGAAGCGCACCTTTGGTGACTGTTGCTGTGACATGGGGAATTTTTTTGTAGTGTAGAAAGGGTAAAGCGTTTTGTTAACATCCTTTGCATTGCATCGATAGTAACCTGATAAGAAGCAAAATGTCGACGTTAGCCTCACTCCCTGGAAAGATTTCTGCGGAAGCCCATGATTTTGAAGGCTCAGGAAAGCCTTTCTTATCTGGAGACACTAAAACCACTGAAAGTCTCAGTCCCTGTTGAGCTCTTCGAACACATATCGCCTGAGATTAGACCAGTAGTTGTCAACCTTTTTTGTATTGCTACATACTTTTAAAGTTACTAGAAAACATGTACACCCTTGACATGCACTAAAATTTAGTGCTGTAAAAGGGTAAAATGTAAGCGATTTTTACACTGTAAATTCCGCTTTCTTAGCAGATATTTGCGTATCACTTCTCAGCATTCCTGAAAATCTCACCCAATAAGCGATTTACGTTTTTGATCACATGCCAACAACCTTCCTTTGCGAGTAAGGATTTTCTGCTGTTGTTGAAATAAAATGAAAAAAACAAACTCAATCAAGGATGTTGATCCTCTTATGAAAAACGCCCTTGAAACAGGGCTAAAACCACATTTTTCACAACTGGCGGATGAAATTCAGCGGGAGCAATCACAATAAATGAGATGATTTCACTGGGTGTTGTACAAACTTGATGAGCAGGAAGATTGACTTTCATTAATTTTAGTGTTACGTGTGCCGTGTCCTGTCGTTTTTTGTATTGTTACAGCTACATGCGAAACTCGTATGCAAATGGCTGCACGATCAATGACAGAGAATTCGGATTCAAATACAGCCAAAAATTGCCTTGAAAATTAGTGGATGTTGGTTACCCTTGTTGAGCAAGGAAAACCTGCTACTCTTGCCACAGTTGAAACACACGCTCTAACACTTTTCCTTTGGATACCCAACGTGCTTCAGCATGAAATATAACCTCATTGTGTCTGCTATCATGTCTTTGCACACTTCTGAAAACGTTCGATGCTTCTTTGAATGTGAAAGGATGAATTTCTTAATTTTTTGACATCCTCAAGAACAATCTCTAGACCTGACTTCTGGTTATACTATTAAATTAACCTATAACCACAAATTCGCAATTAATCACGCAGTGAGTTGAAACCTAAGTTTATTTCCGCTGAGGCATTTCGGTCATTTTCCCAAAAATAACTTTAAAACTTTCAGCCATTTTTTATCTTGGGACATTTTTGTATGACTGAAAATGGCATTATGACCAAATTGACTTACGTTTTTTCGGTCATTTCAAAGCAACCTTTCCGAAAAAAACAGCTTGGAACACGGTCAAGTGAAATGTTTTTGATTTTTCGAACAACTCCAATAGTAGTGCTTTGCATGGCTGCTGCTCCGTTGGTGGCAACTGCCTCATACATCATCCAATCAAAATCATGTTTTTCAATGAAGTGATTCAATTTGGCGAAGATGACTTGAGCAGTTGAGCAAACCCCAACGTTAAGACAGCACAACTCGACAATGGTTTTTGCTTCCTGATTGGCAAAGCTACAACACACAACCAGCTGAACCTCTTCTGAAATATATATTGTTTTTATCGAGCTAAATACGAAACAACTGAGCGTTCTTCAGCTTGTCAAGACGTTGGTTCAACAAATCTTCTGAAATATGAAGGAATCTACAGTATGTTTAGTTGTATTGCATATTAGTGGAATTTTTCTTAGTTTGGAAACGGCTTTTTTCTCCATAGAAACGGCTCTTTCTCCTCTATCGACAACGACTTTCTGGAGATGCTTCAAAGATTGCCTTTGACTTATTTTGACGAATAGACGGCTGTAACCTCATACGTTTTTGAGATGTCCTGGAGCCGAATTACTGTTATCAAATACGGTTGCATAAAATAGGCATTGCCCTAAAGGATACAGGTTCAACATTTTCATTTGTGCGACAAAACCCACACTCGATGCAGGCAACGTTCCTCCATTTGTGCTTCTTAACAATACCAGTCATTTTCTATTGAATAACTTTCTTTATAACTGTACACTGCTAAATCTCGACCTTACTCCCGGAAAACTGGGCTACGTTGCACTCAAGATGTCACTTGCTGACATCCGTACTCTCACTTGATTCACTGAACTGAAGTATTTCCTTTCATAGTTACTGTGCTCTTTTTTACAACTACCTTTCGCTACTAAGTTTTTCTAAATTGCGCATGTCAGTTTTCTTTGAGGATCAACAAGTTACTGCAATACCTTTCAAAACTATAAGATAGGATAAGTCTAAAATCTTAACTGAAAAAGTGCAAAGGTAAAATTAACATAGAGATTAATCACTTCCTCTTGGTATAAGTTCTCGCTTAGCTCCAGCTAACTGCTTGAAAACTTATGTGGAAAATATTGTTACGTGTCTTACTACAAAAGAATAATCATTGCAGAGAAGAACATAGTTGTACATTAGCTAAAAAAATTCAAGCTAGAGCAATGGTTCCCAAACATTTCATACCTGCATACTCCCGAATGTTGCATTTGAAGAAAAAAATATATATGATGGCCATTTGACCAACATTGCAAACAAACAGGCGGGAAAAGACAATGTACACCAGGGATGTAGTGCTAACAAAAAGGTGTGGAAACGCTCCCAAAAAACTACCCATATTAAAACTGTTTCAAATTTATTTTAAAGCAAAACATGGAAAAGGTATGGGAACGCCATTCCCACGCGATCCCGCCTCACTACATCCCTGATGAACACACCCCGATAGATACGGTTTAAAAATATGTGAAAAGTCAACATACAGCGCTGGATCAAAGGACATACATGGGACAATGTGACTGTTCTTGATGAGCACACATCTGGTACACCCCTGTACACCCCATCAAGTTGGTACAACCCTGAAAAATTATTGTACACCCAGGGGTGTGCGATACACCCGGTTGACAAGCAGCGGATTAGACCAATCGTTGTGAGTCGCAAAGATTCTTCCAACCAGACAAAGAGTCTGTTGCTAACGAATACTGGAGACTCCTTAAAGATGATATCATTGAGAAAAATACCTCACAATGACGTGCTCAATTAGTTGTAGCAAGAGATGAGTCAACCGGTAAAAAAACGCTTGTTTCTTGCTTTCCCTCAAACTGTTAAGAAGTTCATCTATCCTGACACCTAACCGCTTCCTCTTATCAACGACACGATTCTAAGGTCTCGAAGCACAAATGTTTTTTACCTTCGACTTGAGGAGCGCATACCGTCAGGAAGGACCTAATATGCCAGATGAACGAAGGAATACTGTGTTCGGAGCCAACGGGCAACTATATCATTATAAAAGAACGCCTTTCGCACTCACAAATTCTCCATCCGCGTTTCAAGGTACCATCGACTCTCTCATTGTTGAAATCAACTATAAAGGTATTTAAACATATTTATACGACATAACAGATTGTGGAGATATGCCAAGAAGGAAGACGACAAAAACCTTCGTTTCTTTTTCGACATTGCAAACGAAACAAACAGCCTTCCACCAAATGAAAACGGGTGTTTTGCTCAACTGTTACCATAAAGTTGATTGTCAATCGCATTGCCAACAGCCAGTTGCAGCCAGACCCTGAGCGCGTTAAACCCTTTAAAAGAGTTGCAAAACCCATTAATCAGTGGTGTATGAGGCGAGGGTGCAAGGGGTGCCAGTGCACTACCAAAACGTTTGGTTTATCAAAAATCCGGGAAAAATCCTTGGAAATCCGGGAAAAATTGGCGCCCAACATATTTTGACTTCAAATAATTGCGCCCAACATTTGCAGAAAAATAAATTTAAGACCTTTTTCTGGAGGTCACACCAAAAGAAGGTCTTAAATAATCTTTGTGGGAGAAAATGTTTAGGCAAAAGTCGCACAACAACTTTTCGGGCAAGTTTGAGAAACCTCGGGCAAAAATCCTTCGCACCTCCAAACATTTGCTTGCTCCTACACCTATGCTCTTAACGCAAAGGTATTGGAACGTATCATTTGTATGTTCGTGTTCCACGCAGACTGGATTCTGCGTTACTCCGAGAAAGTTAGCCGCTCCTTGACGTTAAAGCGCTTTGTCGTGAACGATGAAACCGTTTCCGCGTTAGAATCTTTCAAAAAATGTCTCGGCACTGTAACACTGGAAGCTATTGATGAGCGTCTCCCGCTGACGGTAGAAACTGATGACTTCGAGCATTTTATATCTGCAACTCTAAATCAGAAGAACCGCTCAGTCGCCATTTTCGCAAGAACACTGAACAACAGTAAAATACGATATTCATGTGCGAAGTTAAATCACGACCGTTCAGCGTTGGTGTTGTACTCCGACAATGGTGTGTGCTGTCACCACTCCTCTTCATAGTCTATATCAGGGTTCTCTAAACTACGCCCCGCGGGCCAAATCTGACCTGCGAAGCCATTCCACCCATCCGCAAAACACATTTTGCCAATAATGAAAAGCAATATATTTACGAAATATGTGTTGATTTAGTAGAATGTAACATATCACGAAAAAATCACATTACGCCGGATGTCAGCTCCTCGATCTGTTATGCAATATCTTATGTGGTCCTCCCCCCAAAAAATGTGGAGAGGCCTGGTCTATATGAACGGATAGACCAGCTATGTCCAACCCACAAATGGCTTACAGAGCCAAAAATTATGTCACTATCTTAAGCAGGACCGTACATTGAATGACAATGAGGGCCGAAGATTGAATGGCTTGCTTTGATCTTAGCAAATTAAATTTAGCTTAAGCTAATATGCTGAAAGTGTCCGAATCCAAACTGCAATGGTAACAGACGTGGTAAAGTGGCACTGAGAACCACCTGCATCAAAAATATCACATTCAAGATTATCAAAGTAAGGACTGGTTGTCGGTATGCAGGATACTTTTACTACAGCCAAAACCTAAACTGAGCCGCGCAAAATCAACGACTGAAATGTTGTACACTGCACCACTTGGAGACGTTCAAGTACCTTGCACCAGAGATGTACGGATAGTGGAATTGATGATGCGATCGGAAATCCCGAGCGGCATGTGCGTAAAGCTTCGCACCGTGGCAGCAAGCAACAATAGAGATCATGCACCGCAATCTCTTATTATTGCTTGCTCACTCCATGCATACATATTTTTGTTCTTCACGCACATCTCGTTTGTGGTGAATCACACAATCAACGCAACACCAACAGAGAGGTTGCAACAACATCACCTCCTTTTTGCAACGAACCGCACCGATCGTGCATTTTTTGTGTGAAAGCTGAACTCGGCACGACCTTCACATCCTGGTCACAGCACCATTTTGATGCGATCGGAAATCCCGAGCAGCATGTGCGCAAAGCTTCGCACCATGGCAGCGAGCAACAATAGAGATCATGCATCGCAATCTCTCTTATTATTGCTTGCTCGCTCCACGCATACATATTTTTGTTCTTCACGCACATCTCGTTCGTGGTGAATCATACAAGCAACGCAACACCACTGGAGAAGTTGCAACAACATCCCCTCCTTTTTACAACGAACCGCACCGATCGCGCGTTCATTGTGTGAAAGGCTGAACTCCGCACGACCTTCACATCCTGGTCACAGCACCATTTTGTTGACGTGTCTCTCACTCTGTAACACACAAGCACGAGCTGTGAATCTG
>JGI24159J19872_10002581_pt1 | contig 21768 bp, 18 predicted proteins | sample Ectturendosymbi4_FD_19872 | JGI IMG/M metagenome (IMG submission 19872) | reverse complement strand
TTTATTTTACGACAATCTTGCTACAGGCGGTAGCCTGACTGGTGCAATTTTGTCATGTCACGTCGAGCTTTCAAAATACAGCACGAGTAAACTAAAAAAAAACACAAATAATATGCAAAAAGAATACACTGCTTTACTAGAATTTATTACAACATTTCAGAAATTCATCAACGGTGTTAAAAATAGCTACTGAAACGGAAGTCGGCGTATCAGGCACACCATGTAGATTTAAGCACAACAAATCGGTATGACCCAAGTGCTCAAATTGTTGAGCAAAGCCAGTCTCGTTCAGAATATCATGAACTTTGTCTTGAAGTGCTGTTCGTGCTGCGCAGTGAACGTTACAATGGAAGAATAGGTGTAATTCGGTCTCCATTTCACCACATATACAAACACTAAAGTTGTTTTTATAGTGATATTTAACGGACTATGGGCGAAGCGAAGCATACTGCGAATGGAAGTCATATGGGGATTAAGTCCTAATAAATGATGAGTACTTTTTATTAGGACGATAGTTGATAATTTTAATTTTGATTAGAGTAAATGGTGGGTGATACTCCCAATGTAGACCTTTTTCAACAGAAAAATAATACTTAAATTTAATGTGTGACAATTTGGTCTTATAAATGCTTGTTATACAAATTGGTGGTAAGGAACACACATCTTTCCTATGGGTGTGATTGCCGTATCTTGTCTTGTATTCATCACTGTTGGCACCCATGTCATTGTTTTTGTTTCAAACTTTTATGAACTTACATATATATATATATATGCATATTATGATGGTAGTTTGTTGGGGCCTTGTGAGTAATATGCATTTGTGCTGATGTGTTTTTGCAACGTGCTGCTTTGATTAATAGGGAAATTGTAACATGGAGCTTGTGAGCTGCATCTGCTTTGTGAAGTAATGCCACTTGACTTGAATCACACGCAGCTGGGAACAAGCATCTTAGCAAGTGGCGTTTGTTGTAAAAAGCAGTAAGCATTAAAAAAAGACAGGTGGCCCATCTGTAAACATTCTTGTCCATTGTATTTTTGTAATTTTTGCATGTGAACTAAAGAATTGTGGCTCTACATCTGACTCATATCAGCTTCACAAATCAGTCCCATTGTCTGTTATAAAACAGCTGCTTCCATTTTGCTGCCAGATCTCAAGACTTAAGTCATGATGTATAGCAAATCAACAAACAAAACATCCCTCTCTCCCAAGAGGGGTTACAAAAGTTCACATAGGTATGACTGACACTTTTCAACTATGTTTACCTCATGAACAAGGGTCATGCAACGTTTATGACATCAAAAAAATTTTGCTGAGCATTTTCTATGTACCTGCGTGTAAACAGTGCTTAGATGGTTGATTGATTTTTGCAGATGAATTTTGACCTGGAACACCCACTTGTATTCAAGAATGGAATTTCTATTTTGTTTTGTTTGAATGTCAGTGGTCAGGCAAAAAAGTCACCCACAGTTAGCTAATTTTCAAATTTTTTTCAGTTGTGAAAGTCTAAAACCACCAATCTATAATGTTTTATGTAACCTTTTCATGGCAGTTGCTTCTATCACTATTTTGCGTGGTGTAGTTTGGTGAGAATGCACTGAATGAAGGTATTGTGTTATTCGTACAGGTCCACACAAGAATTCGGTTGCAGTTCATTGAACGAATTGCCAAGTTTTGGGATCTCCAAGGAACTGCTTTCAAATTGCCCCATGTAGGTGGCAAGGCTCTTGATTTGTATGGTCTGCATGATGCAGTGAGCAAGTTAGGTGGATTCATGGAAGTGTGTAAAACCAAGCAGTGGAATAATGTTTGTGTTAAGGTAAGCTTTTCAAAAATTTGATGGGTTCTTTGTGCAACAAACGGCTAAATTCTTTAATTCCTTTCTTGCTCAGAGTGCAAATTCCCTAGTAGTATCAATGGTTTTACAGGTTAGCAAGTGATGCATATGCAACATTTCCTGTAAAACGTTTTAGGAGGGTTTTGCAAAGAAGCTACTGTTGACCCTCAGTGAACCTTTGACTTGTCTTATTTTCAAGATCTGACCTTAACTGTTATAAAAATTTATTCTTCTGCATTTATTAAGAAAATAATTAAAGTAATTAATAGCGGAAAAGTCACGTCGTGCATTTCGACGCCAAAGTTATTGTGTGAATCGTTTGGCATAACTGTGGATGGGTTATATTGAAAATTTTGTGTAATACAACGCATCTGAACCAGCTTCGGTATTAGGACTTTCACATACCCAGTTTTGCAAGACGAGATTCTGTATATTTCTGAGGGTGCTGCAGGGGAATCTGTTGTTGTTTTATTCACTTGGTTTATCGGTACAACGATTTCTGACTGTTCGCACAACTGATGTCACAGTGTGCTTAGTTTTTTTGTATTACTGGAGTTTGAATTGCACCTACCGTTTTACAAACTCAATGGTAATTCCTTACATGCAGTTATTTCTGTAGTTTGAATATTGATGTAGATCAGTTGTCGGGATTCAATCACAGCAGTGCTTTGTTTCATGCGTCGGATAAAAAAAACTGACATAGCTCGAAGCCTTGCGAAGTGGGTAATAGTGAACAATACAAAAGCAAATCATATAAATTAAATTATACTAAACTTTTTGAAAAACATATATTTTTACTGCCGTCGATATTCACTTACAGCACCTTTTAGTGTTTCTTTGTTCGTTACCAACATATTTGCATAAAAGCATCTGTTATTGAGCAGCTTGGATTACAAAAGAACTTTGGGACTGTCCTGAGGCAACACTACGAAAAGATTTTGTATCCTTACGACATCATGAAGTCTGGCGTCTTGGTTGAGGTAAAGACGGGTTTTTGATGCATGCTCATCGGGTAAATCCAAGTTTCGGCATTCAGTATATTCCGAGCTGTTTGCTCAACGGTCGCTTTTGGCGGTGGTAGTTCCGCCATATGTTCACCTGCTTTGCACGTCGCACTGGTCTCCGATTTGCTGCTCGCAGCCACTGACTATTGCAATCAATGCAGGCGCTCGAGTCCGATGAGAAACGGGCGGACATCGCTTCTCAACTGAGTCTTTCTCAGATGAAAAGGAAAAAGAAAACTATGTACCAAGTGAGTATGGCCGGTCTACCTGTCCTAAATACACGAGCATACTGTGCCTCTCTTCAGTTGAGCTCAGTCAGTGAACTTAAGACTAACGCCTTGTACGATAAACCGGGTGGTAGTTATGCCGAAAAAAAATATGACTGCGTCATATTGCTCCTATTTCCCATTGGGATGTGCGAACGGAGCCCAGTGTTGTGAACATCTTGTTTTTGGTTTAATCAATTAACATTATCATACCGCTGTCCTCAGTAAACGAAGTTGCGCGACTCGCCCAGTTTACTTCAGAACCTGTTTTGTCAATGTGAATGGAATTTCTATCGCCAATGTAGATGCTCCCCACACTGAATCATTGCCCTTAAAATGACGTGTTTTGGCCCAAGATTCTGTAGCACTGTAATCGCTCTGGAAAGCTACGTATATTTTGCATTTCGAACTTTTCGTGCGAGCCGCAAGGTTACTTAACTTGCTATGCTTATTGGGGCGTGCATGACATTTGAAGCTTCTGTGCAACTGAGAGCGGATCAGGCAAGCAAGTGCCCGGGGTGGGGCGCTGTTGCTGTTATGAGATGAATTGACATTTGCAAATTAATGTAAAGTTACTGAACCGTTTGCCACCTTAAGGTTCCAAGGGCCGGTGAGCTATTTATTGATGTGGACTGAGAATGAAGTGCAGCTCCGTGTAGTTTTCTTCACGTCGTTAAACATCCATGCAGGTCGTGCCGGTGATGTAATGAGGACATGTTGATGCTGTTCATTTTTTGTATTAATGTGAATACGAAAAAGCACCGTTAGTTAGCTCAGGGTTTCCCAAACAGGGTTCATGGTAGCATGCCAGGGTGCAAGATAGCAATCCAAAGCTGGAAAGGTAACCTCCATAGGAAGACATTTTGTCGTATGCGTGTCCGGCCGATCACTCCATCGCTATCAGGAAACACTTTGATTGGAATAAAACGGTTCGGAAGCACCGGCTCATATGTAAGCTGCTGTGTTGCCTCACCAGACTTACTCTGCCAGCTGATGAAGCGTTGCCATGGTGAGCTTGTCACAATTAGTCTTTGTTCGCAGGGTTCGTCGGTGTCTTTGGAAGACCTTGATCTTTTCAAAGCCTCGCAGACAACTCTCCCCCAAGAACTGAAACCGAAATGCAAACGGAGGCCTCTTGATGAACCACTGGTTGCCGATGTTAAGAAAAATAAAGAACTGGCGAAATTACAGCTTTATGGTAGTACGTTTGCTTTCACTTGCTTTGATATAATGTTTTTCCTAATGCTCTGTTTTAGCATCTTTCGCCAGGAAGATTCTAAGTTCTGCGAACTGTGGTCTCATTAGGGCAATTTACACTTGTATGTTACAAAAGTAGTTTCTACTTAAGTACGCACGAGAAAAATGGAACAAAGTAATAGTGCAACAAGAACAAAAGCCAACGATCATTCTGCATTTAACAACTAATACTACCTACAAGCGCGCTGTTTGATTTAGAAATCTGTCAAAGCAGAACTTGTTACGCACTTATTCACTATTGTCCTTCATGATTTTAACCAAAACCCTGTTGTCCACAAAACTTCCCAAACCTACCACTCGTTCAAGTATTGTTCTGTTCGTTGTAACTGCTGGCTAAGCTGTTTCATTGCAGACCAGATTCAATGCGGTGATAATGCGTGTGCAACCCACGTTGTCAGGACCCCACGGCTTTAAGTCAAAATTACTGCACCAGAGATACCTCCTTACAATTGCCAGATATTTTGATGTTTCTTAAAGGCACTGTGTTGACCAAACCTTGGCTGCTTGCGCATACGGCGTCCAGTAACTGGTCATTCGATCAGGAATCCGTTGTTTGTTCAGCCTGGTTTTAAATCCTTCCAACGTACATGCATGCTCGTCTCCATCTGGCCCTGGCGCCATAATTGCTTCTGCGAAGTTACATTTCTTGGTAAACCGGGCCACAGGGCATCAAGAGTACTTGATGCAGCCGCAGTCTGACAACAGCGCCGCAGGCTGGTGCAACTCACAGAGAGTCACGATGTCGCGAATACTATGCATTTAATCTAAAGGTTTGTTGGGGTGGATAGCGCGAATCGGTGTGTAACGTAGCGCCCACATTCGAACAGCTGGTGATGCAACGTCACAACCAACAATATCGTCCATAATGTGGCGATACCTTCTAGCCAAGTCTTTATTTTTAAGTGAAAAGGAATTTCTCCCAAGGTTTAAAATTTGAAGGATCTTCGTCCGCCCGCCAGCGCTGCGACGGTCTTATTCATTTTTTGCAGCTTCACGCATTTGTGCGTCGTTACGCGTATTCAGTGTGTCGTCACAATATAACTTATCCGCTGTAGCACGGTACCTCGGTAGATCTATGTTGTTTTTTCTTTTCGTGGTTTGTTCAGCGCAAATTACAACTTGAGGTGCATTTCGGTAAAACTAAGGTGATTCCCCGAACAGGAAGTGTTATTATTCGCACTTTTTTAAGTAAAAGATCCCGAAAACATTACGTCACCGCAAGCTCCTCCCTCGTACGGTGAACTTAGTTCAGAGAAGAAGGTGAAAAGGCTGCGACAGGTTATTTCATGCCGTTCAGTCGGCTTTAACTTTGGTTTCAACTACAGCGTAACTTCAACCAGACCGTGTTTTCAACCGTAATATTTTTTGTACAAAAACATCTCAGCCTGCCACATGCACTGGCTGGGGTTGAGTGCCACAGCGAGTACTTGATCAACTCCCACATCCGCTTTCAGGTGCCGGGCCCAAGATGTTGGGTCTGGGTCTGACAGCTCAAGACAGTGCGAGGTTGGCTGTCGGTGGTGGAACCAACAGCGGTCCAGCTGCTGCTGTCCCCGCTAAAGTTGAAAACGTGAGTTTTGTTTTCAAAGAAACACGTTACTGCAAATGGCGACACTGATTATATTTCTCGTATTTATTTTGTCTGCCTCGCAGGTATCCATCAAAACCGAACCTGGTGTCAAGGAAGAAACCAATAAAGCTGCGGATGACAATGGGAAGCAGGTGAACACGAGCGTTGAGTTAATGACGTCGTCAGTCGTTTGTGTATTGTTCATTTCGTTGCAAAGATGTTTTGATCCTGTGGTCAATTGTTTGTCGCGTGTTGGTTTTAAATCAAACATTTCCGGGTAAGTGTACTTCCTTGTTCTGGTAATCTACAAGCACCTGCGTTTGCAACATGGTACTGGTATTTCCTACCTTTAGTTCTTTCTGCAGGTAATCAGTTTCGTGTCGCATGCTATAATATATGTGACGTCAATTGCAGGAAGCGAAAGACAGTGACGTCAAATTGGAAGAAAAACCAAAAGTACCCCCACCTGTCAATAGACGAAAACCTCAGACTCGTAATAAGGCCTCGCAACAAATTCCATACTCGATTGTGAGTGAAGTGTTTCTCTTCTGTTGCTGCCTCCGTTGTATTCTTGTCATTCTACATCATCCTTCCAATGTAGTGGATTAACCAGCAAAGCTTGTGCCAGATGTTGCTTTTCCAAAGTTACTTTGCACAATAATAACTATTGAAGATTGATGTTCAGCTGCGCTGAGAGCAGTTGACGAACGCAAGCCGCGACGTGCGTTGCTAAGCAACGAGAGGTAGCGTCGATCGAATAACAATGAACCACGTCAAACTAGTGTTCGCTCATGCGGAACTTGCTCGAGCTGATGCATACATTTTCGGGCGAGGTTTTCAGCATATATTGGTCGGATTATTACAATCCCATCTTTGTTTATTATTGTCAGCCTTTGATGCTTGCATCGAACGCTGTTATATGATGCCCTGACCTCCGTTCCAAGATGTTCTGTGCGTTGCCTTCCAGATCGATTCGATCGACAATTGCAAGATGTGCGGAAAGGACAGCAACGACTCCCTCCTCCTGTTGTGCGACGGGTGCGATGACAGCTACCACACCTACTGCCTCATACCCCCCCTGTCCAATGTTCCCACCGGAGACTGGAGGTGTCCGAAGTGCATCGCCAAGGTTTGAACTTTTCAGTGTTTCGAAGGTTCCCAACAATGTTTCTGCCACACTTTGCCAAGGTTTGAAAACTTCCCATTTAGTATTTCCTGAAATCTTTTGACGTTTTTTCTTCGCCTCAGCCACATATCGACTGGAATGCTGTGCAGTCGTTTCTTTGCCGCTGGGTCGAGATGCGCTGTTGATTACATAAGCGTCGCCAGGGGGGGAAAGGGGGCCATGGCCTCCACCAAATTTCTAGCGTATCTTGTCATTTTGTGCTTCGAGAGTCGGTGTTCCAAACAAAATGCTGTTGCTCGCTTAAAGTCAAAATATTTGATCTCCCCCCAAAAAAATTTTGGCCTGGCCGCGCTACTGGCTGGTTGATGTTGTCGCGTATTCCTTTGTCCTCGGAGGGGACAGGTGAGGAGTGACTCTCTGTCTGTCGCTCAACGAAGCTCTCGTCCTGGCAGGAATGCAACAAGAAGATGCAAGCGTACGGCTTTGAACAAGCGAGGAAAGAATACTCTCTGCAGAGCTTTGGGGAAATGGCCGACACCTTCAAATCGGAGTACTTCAACAAACCAGTGAGTGATGGTTTACGTGGGAATATTTGCTGGAAAAACTGTGGCACCAGGTGGCCTGCTGTATGGCGCAATATGGCCAGACTTGTGGTGTTATTATCTCTGGTTGCCTTCATTATTATCTAACAATGCACTGGTGGTCATACATACCCGTCCAGCAGCCAAGTACAATACAACGCTGTGACCGTATGTGTCGGGGGGAAGTGTTTCCTACTGAACTGGCTGTTTGTGATGCAATTTAAATGAACTCTTTAAATGCCTGTTGCCACAGCAACAACTTGTGTATATTTCCAGGTCCACATGGTCCCCACGGAAGCAGTGGAGCGTGAATTCTGGAGATTGGTTGGATCGTTGGAGGAGGACCTGACGGTTGAATACGGAGCCGACATCCATGTGGTCGACCACGGGAGTGGATTCCCTCGAACCTGCGATGCAGAGACGAGGAAGCTTTCCGCAGAGGAAGAGGTGGGATATGAGCTGGTGCCTGCCATGTGCCTTGCGCAATAAATGCGCGGTCATATGTGAGAGAGTCATGAGGTTGGGATGCTGGTGTGTTACTTGTGGGTGCTTTCAATGATGCTTAATTTAGATCATTGGTTGCTTCAAATAAATTCAAAGAAGGTATCGCAGATTTACTTTGGCACATTCGAAATAACTGCAGCTGTGATTCATTTATTGTTTCCTGCAGGAATATGCAGTTAGTCCTTGGAACCTGAATAACCTTCCTGTCCAGGAACAATCTCTGCTCCGATCTGTGTCCGGAGATATATCCGGCATGAAGGTGGGTTGCGGTGCTCGTGAGTAGTAATTGTTGTTGACAGATGGTAACTGTCGCTTGGTATTGATGAAGGTCTGGTTCCGATGAAACGACGGCGTCGTCTTATTGCAAAGGTTGAGCATAAGTGTAGTTTATATAATTATCAGTTGCCCACATTGCCTGGTTCTGTGGCAACCTAATCCTAACCAGGCTCATGTTGCAGATACCCTGGGTGTATGTGGGAATGTGCTTTTCGGCCTTTTGTTGGCACATCGAGGACCACTGGACCTACTCCATCAACTACTTACATTGGGGGGAGCCAAAAACATGGTGAGTTCTGTTTTGTCCCCCCATGAACTGCCTTTAAAGCATACAATGATTCTTTGAATCAGTTCTAATCAGACTGTCCCGCTTATTTATGCTGAGTCAGCAATCTGGTCTGCCGCTTCGTTTCCACCTGCTCCACCAGTGGGCGTTAGAACATAGATTGCGAAATATTTGGGTTGGGTGCTGGAATAAAAAGTACAATTAGCCCGACTGTAGTTTGGGGGGTCTGTGTTGTTTGGCCAATACACGGAAGACACAGCGTATACATGTTTGCCCCCTGTGATATGACTGCGTCAGTTTCAATGCAATAAAAACCACAAGCTGTTCACCGGAAGTGACGTCGGGCCAGTACAAGTTTGATGACGCACTTCGTTCCGGCCTGTGTACGCTCGATAAGGTGAACAGTTGACAGTAAAATGTAAATGAGGTGGTGGGTCGACAACGTCACAGACACGTGGCTGGACATGTTTGTTGTCGTCACAGGTACGGAGTGCCACGCGAGGACGCCGAGAGGTTGGAGACTGTGATGCAGGAATCCGCTCCTGAGCTGTTCAAGAACTACCCCGACCTTCTGCACCATCTCGTTACCACCATGAACCCGACCACTCTGATGAAGAACAATGTCAGAGTGGTCCGCACTAACCAGTGCGCTGGCGAGTTCATGATCACCTTCCCGCGCGCATACCATGCTGGCTTCAATCAAGGCTACAACTTTGCCGAGGCGGTCAACTTTTGTCCGGCGGACTGGGTAAGTCGGGCCGGATTTTGGTCACTTGTTATTTTGAACACATCCAGTGAAACAGTTGTCTGGCAACCAAGGCGTTGCTACCGAGCCAGGGGTGAAAATTCCAAGATGTATGTGATTTATTCCAAGATGCATGTGATTTGCATATGAATCTACCCCAGGCTGCAGGGAAGGCTGAGGCTAGACAACGGTGTGCTTTTTTTATCCTCAGTTTTGCTACTGCGCTAATGTTTTAACATTTTGGGTTTGAAGTAATGTTNATCAGTGACCGTAATCAGAGGTTTCCAGCACAGAGTAACAGCAATGAAACTGAAACCATGTGATTTATCCATCTGAGTTGTGTTTGTGTTTGTGAGGTAACAATGATTTCCACGTTGGCAGGTTCCGATTGGTCGGCTGTGCATCGACCACTACAGGAAGCTGAGGAAGCACTGCGTCTTCTCTCATGAGGAGATCGTTTGTAAGGTTTGTACAACATTGATTTTGGTTCATGCCCCTGTTCTTTTGATGCTGGGGTGATGAGTTTTGGTGAAGTTGGCATTTGGTGGATTTCATGAAGAAGTTATGATGAACTTCAAAACTTTTTTCTTATCAACGCCCAGCGCTGATACCCCCCTAAATGTTTTTCGTGAGTAGATGTTTCGTCATAAACCAGCGCTTTCTCCAATCGACCCCAACATAAAAAACCTCTCAACGTTACCATCAACTAATACAGTTGAGTTACCGGATGTGTCAGATAGAAACTACGAAACCCACCATGTTGGAACTGCCGATGCTTAATGTGCCACCAATCCATCTTTATGTGACTTTGGTTAATATCGCCACTGTGTGTTCAACCACCAGTGTGTTGATACTTCCTGGTTTGATGCTTCTGCACCACCAGGTGGCGCACAGTCCTGAGAATCTTGACGTTCAAGTCGCTGCTGTGATCTACCGCGACCTAGTGGCCATGACACAGAAGGAGAAGGAGCTGAGGAAGTCGTTGATGCAGATGGTGAGGAATGCTCGGAGTCGCTGTAGATTCTTATTTCGAGCAATATAGCCACAATTATTGAATACGTTATTTTATTCCACGTTTCAGCTTTGGTCGTCGCTTGGAATATAATTTGTGGCTGGATCTGTTCTTTCTCCGCTGAACCACAGTTGTATCAAAACTCGCCGTAACAGAGTTCATTAGCCTATGTTTTCAGACATTCTGACCGAAATGACTTAATATTTTCTGTCAAAAGCAAAAACATTCCGGTCTGTGGCCGGAAAATGACTTAAACAAACCCAGTGCTGTATTGTTTGCGCCCAGATGGTGAGCATTGTGTCAGACGGCGTGTAACTGCACTTATGCTTTGAAGCCAAGTTAGCGGTTTGCAAATGTGACTTGTTTTTTCTTTATTCCCTCCACCAATGCAGCTTGCACGTCATGTCCACTACTTCCGTGTATTGTTCAGTGCATGTTACGTAATAATGGCGCTTGTTTCGTCACAGGGCGTGTCTAACACCGAGCGCGAAGCGTTCGAGCTCGTCCCTGACGACGAGCGGCAGTGTTGCTACTGCCTGACCACGTGCTTCCTGTCGGCGGTCACGTGTCCCTGCTCCCCCGACAAGCTGGCCTGTCTCCACCATGTGGACAAGCTGTGTGATAAGTGCCAACCCTCCCAGTTCGTCCTCAGGTTTGGCGAGTTCCTCTGTTTGCTTGTTGCTATGGACGCGCTGTGCGATTGTGTCACGTGACTTTGCAGGTATCGCTACAGCTTGGACGAGCTCCCCCCCATCCTGCATAAACTGAAGCAGCGCGCAGAAGCGTTCGACAATTGGAGCGATAAAGTGAGAGAAGCCTTGACCAGGACAGACGAGAAGCTGTCTCTGGGCGAGCTCAAGGTACGAGTGGTCGGGAAAGCTACAGCCTTTCAGTTAAATCCGTTGTGATTGTGCAAAATGTAGCAACGCTATAAATTATGAAAGATCGTTGCGATTTTTGTTGACAGACGTCATTTTTACCGCAGTTTTGATTTGAACACTTTCAGATCCTGGTGACTGAATCGGACAAGGGGAAATTCCCCGAAAACGATACCTTGCAACGCCTGAAGTCAGCGATCCATGAAGCTGAGATGTGTTCGCGGGTTGCCCAGCAACTGGTCAACACAAGGAAGCACAGGAGGAGGTGTGTTCGCGTGTGTTGGTAGGCGTGCTTGTCTAACCTGTTGTTCCTGTAAATTCGCCTGTGGTGATATCAGGCATGCATCGTCACCAGAAGCTGATTGTGTGGTTGGCGATTGTTGACCTTTGCCACCTTCACCTGATTGATGTAAAGCTATTTGTTGATGCAGATTGAAAGATCCTACTTCTGCCCCTTCCTGCAAAGGAACTTTAACTCTTGAAGAGATCCAAGCTTTCCACAAACAACTCCAGTGTTTACCTTGCAAAATCGAACATATGGCACAGGTGATTGTGCGACACGTGATAAGGGATGTCTCTGTTGTGCTTCGTGTGCCTTGGCTGGTTGACGTCCTCATGTTGTGCACTTGTGGAGGGAGTACAGTGGGGCAACGAATCTGTCCATTTCACTTTGGCCTCGTTTCCACTTCGCCGGTGCCAGTAACTTCGAGACTGGTTTGTTGCCCCCCTTGTGCAAAGTGAAAAGACTGAAAATTTACGGAAGTAAATGCCCCTCATACAGGGCTTATGTTGTTCTGTGCCAGTGACGTAGCCAGCCCAACAACTTGGGGGGGACCAAAATGTTTGATTTTAGGCGAATAACACTATTTTGTTTGGAAAAAGCCTCTCAAAGCACAAAATGACTATATTTTCTAAAAATTTGGGGTGTGGCCCCTTTAGCGCCCTCTGGTTACGCCTATGTCCTGTGCGCCGTTGCCAATAACGACCTGCTTATAATTCTTATCGTATCAATCATGTGTACGTGGTTGGCCGGAAGGCTGGTGTGCTGCAATGTGTTGGTGTGCTGTGATACTGTGTGTGAGGTCAACGTTGATCATAAACACACAATGGCGTCAGGCCTGTGCCAACTCGTGGGTCGGTGGTCGCATCCATCCACGTTCTTTGTTGCGTAACAAAGACGATTTGGTGTGTTGCTAAGGTAACCGAGTACGTGACGAAGATCGAGAAGTTCATAATGAAAGTTGAGGAGGGTCTGAAAGTGGATGAGCCGTCGAGTGAGGAGATGCTGCGACTCCTGGAGGATTCGACCGAGTTTGACCTCGACCTCCCCCAAATACCCCTCCTGCATGAGGTGAGCCTGGCCGGGGGGGGTAGTAAGTTGTCATGACATGTGTGGAATCGTGAATANAGTTTAAATGGATGGTTACAGTCAGTTGTTATTTAAAACTGTTGGCGGGAACAGCGCATTATTTTTACCCAGGTAATTAATCTATTTCCAAGTGCATTTCTACCTGCAGATAGCAGTTGATCCTTGTTATACTGCCCCCTCACACCCAGGGGGTCTATGAGTCATCATTAGCTCTACTTGCATTCAAGTAACCTGCCGCCACAAAGTGACGAAACGGAATCAATCAGGAAGCTTGTTGATTGGAAATCGACTCCACATTAAACTAATCGCACCTGTGGCTTCTGCCGTTGAACCAGTACCGTTGCTCTCCAAATCTACTTGCTCCGTTTGTGACCTCACAAATCGCAAACATTGTCCATTGAATGTACAAAGTCTTCCCTGAGTGTTCTATTTGTGCGTCCGCTACTGTCATGGTGGTCTTGTAGATGCAGCAACTACTTGTGTGACTTATACTTAGAATATCTTCCATCCAGGCCCTGCAGCAAGCCAAGTGGCTGGAGGGCGTGCGGAGGACCTTGCTGCTCGATGATGACGTCTCGTCTCCTCCCCACAACGCCGTCACGCTTGAGCAACTTCGCAAGCTGATCGATTCAGGGGTGTCTGTTGCCCCCCGGTCGTCTGTTGAGCACGCCATGGCTGAGTTGCAGGAGCTACTCACTCTGGCTGAGAGCTGGGAGGAGAAAGCGAGGTTGTGTTTGAATACAAGGTAAGCGAATGGTGCCAGTTATTAAAATATTTCACGTTCTCGAGTGAAACAATAAACAGATGAAATTAATGTTCTATTATGTTTTGATAAGAATTTTTCTTCAGTAGTTTGTTGAAAGCTTCTTATAATCCTATGATTTTCGCTGGAATTCTTCCAGCATTCCATTTAACATTGTTTCACATGTTTTCCTGTCTGGTTAACAAAGTGTTGTCCCCCCAGGGCCCCTGTACCCCTCACCACAGCGGTGCAAGTGAAGGACAAGGCTGACCAAATCCCTGTTTTTCTACCTCTGTGCAATAAACTTTCGGACGCGGTCAAAAAGGCCCAGTCTTGGCTTGACAAGGTACGCAGCAAATATGACTTAATATCTATGAATTGAAAGTAAAGTTTGTTGTTTCTGGTTGGCATCAGTCAGAATGGTCACTTCTAATAACGTTTTCGTGCTTCAGGTGAAAAAAGTTCAAAACCAAGATTATTATCCTTATTTGGAAGTCCTGGAGATGCTGACCTCGCAAGCCCGGCCAATGTCCCTCCAGCTGGAGCAAGTAGACGTCATCGAGGGCCAAGTGGCCAGCGCCAAAACCTGGAAGGAGCGGACTGCAAAGATCTTCCTGAAGAAAAACAGTTTGTTCAGTTTGTTTGAGGTGAGCTTTCATTGTTAGTGTGGACATGTGTTAATTATCTGCCAATAAACAATGCAAGGTTTTGATAAAGAAGCCGCGAATAGGGGTTATTGGGGTGGTAGAAGCCACGAATAGGGGTTACCAGCCTCGAACAGCTGAGATGACAACATGCATCGTGTTGCTGAAATCTGAAAGTTCTCGAATTTTGGGAACATTGCGTTTTCCAACATAGTTTGTTCAAATGTAGCTGCTGCCCGGTGTTGTTATCATTTGAAACATGCTCCGATGGTCAATAAATCGATAAACTTTTTCCAAACCAACTGATGCTGTTGACACGCTCTCGTCTTAGGTACTTACCCCGCGTTCGGAACCGCACGCTTCAGTGAGTTTGAGGTGGAGGAAGAGGAAGATGAAAGAGTTGAGTGTGGAGGAGCAGGCGGCACTGGAGAAAAGCTCCAGGTGATTCCCCTGTTTTGCTTGAACGGATTGAATGTAGTTCATTGCATTTATGGAAGATACTCCAAGTTCAAACACGCCTACCGCAATTTCATCCTCGTTGGTTGTTTGTTTTGTTGGTGGGCAGAATGGAGAACGTGAATATGAACGATCCTCCTGATCCCAACGATGTTGTGGAAGAGTTCAAGAAAGCTGAGGAGAGGGAGCTGAAGATGATCGTCGCTCTGCGTCATGAAAATGACTTGAAAGTATCGCTGCAGGGGAATCCCGCTGTCGACGACCCTCCCAATGTAAGCCATCAGTTCTTTGATGTTTCGTTTGTTTGTTAACGAAACAATTAAACTCCCGCGTTTCTTCGCAGCCGGCTGATGATCGCCAGAAACCTTCCTCCAGGAAGGATGAGACGATCTACTGCATTTGCCAGAAACCTTCGAGCGGTGAGTCGGTGTTAATCACACACACAGCAAGCCTCTGTGACAAAACAATTATGACGTCCGTGACGCACATTGGTTTTGTTTCAAACTTTGTCTGTTTCCACAGTAACGTAAACTTTTGATGTAGGAAAAGATTTTTTGTTAACTTCACGAACGCAACATGTGATTAAAAATGTTCTGGAATGCAACAAATTGTGCCAAGACGCGTCACGCTTGATTTGTTCCGCTTCCAGGCTTCATGCTTCAGTGCGAAGTGTGCCATGATTGGTTCCATACGTCATGCGTCCCCCTCCCCAAGCTTAACAACGCCAAGAGCAAGGTACAGTGCGAGTCGACCTTGCCACTCGCTCCCATATCTTGATAATGAATGATCTGTAGTTAAGAAACAAATGCTTTGTTCAGCTGCAGCAAGTCTACGAGCTCAAGTTCCTCTGCCCTCTCTGTCGCCGCTCTCGCCGCCCCCACCTCTCCACCATCCTCACCCTGCTCCTTCAACTGCAGCGACTCCCTGTCAGGATCAAGGAAGGGGAGGCGCTACAGTGCGCCACCGAGCGAGCCATGGCGTGGCAGGATCGTGCCCGCAAGGTGGTAGCAGAGAAGGAGTGCCAGGAAGCACTGAAGCGTGCAAGCCACGTGACTGGGTGAGCTTGTGTGCCGGAAACATAGTAGTAGTGAAACTTGCCGTAGGAGAATTCGCTAGTCTACATTTTCGCACATTATGACCGAAATAACTTCATTTTTTCCGTCATTTAAACAAAAAAAATTCGGTCAGTTACTGAAAAAAACTTAAACCTGTAGCAACTGCTGCAGTTCTGTGATGACCAGAGTTAACTTATTCTGTGGCTGTTCATCAACTCAGCGCACTTTTCAGAGAAGGGCCTTGAAGGCCCTTCTTCACCCCCACTAGCTTCAGCCCTGATATGCTTGTTCCCCAAAACTCATGTATGTCCATTTGCAATAAACCATGGGGGTAAACATGACCCCCTAATCGCTTAGATCAGTGCTGCTGTCTTGTCTCCATTGGCGTTTTGGTGAGAGCTTTGTTTTAATATCTTTCTGTTAATGAGGGCCATTCTTGTGATCTGTGCTTTTACACCAGTGGTCCAGAAAACGTTTTGTGAATTGCAAGCTACTTGTACAACCCCTATCTCCTTTTCCAAAAAATTAGCGTTTTGCCCGAAGAGGTATGTTTCTTGCCCGAAAGGGTACGTTTTCAAAAAACTAAACTTTGCGTTGCGTTAAATTTCCACCCCATTAATGCCAGAAAAGAGTGAAAGTGACGTAAATTTTTTTGAAAGGATTCCAATTTCGATAAAAGTCATTTTCCGTGTTTGAAATTTTTTCCCGAAAGCAAAACAGTTGGGGGCACAACCCTGCATGCATCCCGCCCCCCCACTCCAATTGTTGCGCACCCCTGGACACACAAAATTAATTCGACCAGTTTTCAGTTTGTCCTGAACAACACCACTGGCCAATTAACGACCCTAGATTGTTATGAGAACCAATTAATAGTTCAAAATATTTCCTGCAATGCAGCTATCTCATGGTCCTGTGCTTTGCAGTGACGTTCACAAATAGTTTCAGGTGTTTACCGGTGTTTTAATTTGGTTCGAACCGGTCTAGTGATAGTGACATCACAATGCCTCTTGTCTCTACCATTCAGCGAAGTAGATGTGAAACGTTTTGTGGTTTGAATTGGTCGCTATGCAAATTTATTCTCAAACCATTGTGATGCAACAGTGAGGCGGTGTCGGACGACGGCAAGCAGCACCGGAAGTCGCAGAAGAAGCGCGCGAGCACGTGCATTGAGGGGGACGGCGATAAACGGCAGAGAAGCTCGACCCAAGGTGTTGTGTTGATGATAGTTGTGGTGGTGGTGTTTGAAAAGTACTTGTTCTTCACTGTAACTTCTGGCGTGTTGTGCAGAAGGTCGGAACTCCATCGATGAAGCCATCGACGCAGTCATCCAGAACACAATGGAACGTTCCAGAACTCCCGTTGCCATGTCAACCGAAGGTGTGGATCAGCTGCTGTCGGCGGCCACCCAAGCGGAACGCCGTTTCAGCAGCCAATCGGAGAACAGTGACGCACGCTCCACTGAAGATGTGATGGAGGCGGCAGAAGCCTTGGCGATGATTGGTGCGTTTTCCAGCGCTGGAAACCATGGTGACCGGGCGTTGCCTGGCAACAGAACGTTAGATGTCGAAACTTCTCAAACTCCCACAACGACCAGCAGTGCTGAGGAATCGTTACGCCTCAGCGCTCCTGCGAATGTGCAGCCGGGCGCGTCAGACAGGGTCAGTCAAGCGGATCGCACCATCAGCCCGAATCTGGAATGCCAAGAAAAAATGAAGGAATCCCCTGAGAAGGACAAAAACCCCATCGAAAGTGCCGAGAATCGGGGTAGTTCGGGCACGTCCTCCCACAAACAAGCTACGAGCGCAGAACGCGAAACTGCCGCAGAGCAAGCGAGTGGGGGTAATGAAAGTCCCACCCCACATTCTGCTGTGTCGGATACTTCAACTGAGGAGCGGAAAGACAAAGGATTGTCAGTTGATGAAAAGTGCGATGAAGAAAAAGTTACTGGTAAGTTTGACATTTTTTCAAGTTGTAGCTTTTCTTGACCAGGCTGGTTTGTTGGTGTGAAAGAAACTTTCCTTTTAAAAAAACTGGTGACGTCCGATGTTGCCCCAACACTTGCAATCCCACAGGGACGCGGATAAATATGGAATCCTTCAGTATTCGAATCCAAAAATTGGAGTTTTTTCGAGAATTGATAATCGAAATAATTTTAGATAAAATGTGAAAAACTACAAAGTTGACAAAACAAATAACTTCAATAAATTTTGCAGTGGCATTCTTTGCGCTCCTGAGTAAGAGAAAGAAAGAAACACTCCACTGAACACGCTCACGACACTGCGTAGTGACGTAACGAGCTAATAAACAGGGACGTTCCAAATATCTTCGCGCTTGCAAATTTATTATCAAACGTCGTCTGCCGGGCTGCAACATTTTTACGTACGAACCCGGCTAGTCGCATACTCTACTTGCCAAGCTCTTTTATGCGGTCAAACCAGGGATCCCAACTTCTGGTGCGCGAAGACCCCACAGGTGTTGCGCTTTTGTTTCGGACCTTGTTTCTGAACAAATAAATTTTCCTGCTATTGTTTCGTAACATTATGACTTTGGATGCGCTGTTAGCAAATTTACGCCACGCATCGACCGATTGGTGGAAGATAAACACAAGCAAAAATATCATTAAATTTAGTTGTTATTGTTTATTGCTATTTTAATGTGTATTTATTATTCTTCGGCATAAACTAAGATTCGAGCAAATTAGTTGTTCTGGAAGAAGTGGTGTGCGTTGACAATACGAGGTGTCCGAGTTGTACGAGATTGTGGAAAGGTTGGAAACCCTGGTTTAACCGGATTATGCGATTATCCGTGTCAAACAAATATCCGCGAGTTTACCGCCTTATTCTATTCCTGTCCACATGCTTGCTCAGTTGCTGCCTGACACTATTTATATCTGGTAGCTTGATGTTGAACACGGGAATATGTAGAACTGTGGGATATGAAAGTTCTTCTAGATGTTCTAAAAATCCCTTGGTCCTGATATTTTGAATTCTGAAATCCTGCAGTGTTCAACTGACCAACAGTTATTAGTTGAAAGAAAATGCAAAGTTCTTACGGGAATGCGCGATATCTTTGACGTGCGAGTTCTGTGTGTGACGTAACAATAGTCTGCATCAGTCGTGGAACTTGCAGCCATGATCCTTCTACTTGCAAACGACTGCAATGCAGTTGTTAACTCGTTTATGTCTGAAAGTTGTCGTGTACTTTTTCTTGAGATAGGACAGGGAAGAACACAACAAAAGTGATTCACTAGAACTTCTTATCTTTGTTGTGTAAGGTTCACTCTCAGGTAGTAAAGCTGCCGTCTAATCAGTTGATTCCACAAATCCTCCGCTTGAGGTTGAACGTGTGTGTTGATTATAGCATCACGGCGGGAGGTGGTAATTTCGTTTGTGCGATTATCCGGTGTATGCGATTAAACGTTTTGCAATTAATAGGAATCGTCTTTGCGAGGTGCAATCGGTTGTTGCGTAACATAAACTTGGTCTTTTCCAACGAAAATTTCCACGTTCCCTTGGGTGAGAAACTTATGACAATTGCCTCTACCAATGATCGTGCAACACGAGTACTTGCTAGTTCCACATTACGGTAGGAATTAAAGTTGACAACGGGAAACACCAAATGCCTTTAATTGCAGTAGTACAGGTGTATGCCGGGTGGTGTACGCCGATGCATAGCGGTTCACAAGTCAACAGTTATTCCGCAACAGGATTCGATATTCTGGATTCGAAACAAAGATTCCAGAATATTCCAGAACCTCCAAATGTTCCATAATGCACATTCCCAGTCCATGTCGTGGTGTTAAATTACTGCATTTTTTCTGTCGATGCAGTTCCACACCGTTCCTGGCTTTGGTTCGCAGCTACTGCCCCCCCACACTATACCCGGGAAGTTCCACTGCTTTGCACAGACTGTGGGCCCCTGGCAGGCGCGCAACCCCCGGGAAGGGGGGGAATTATTTGCCCTCCCCGAAAATTTCAAAACATTGCATAGCAATTTTGACATTTGCAGAAACTTTCAAAAAATAAAGATGAAATTTTACATTTTGATCTTTTTGTAGGAAAGTCTAACTTGAATTTTTCTTTGTCCTACATTGGTTAATATCTCCTTACAAGATTTATCGTAGAACAGGCCATCTGATCGAAAATTTCGTTATAAATTAGTATGTAACCACAAATATACTGAAATTGTGAAAACTTTGGAGACAGTTTAAAAAGTTGGTATTTCTACGGAATTTTTTATCCTTTTGTTCGTGTACCACTTTTTTCAGAGACAGGTTTCAATTTGGCCTCACGAAACTTTATGACATTAAGGTACTGTTGAACCATGCAAACTGCTGGAACTTTCAAAGTGATAAGAGAGATCTTGACATGTTGGTTGTTATTAAAAAGTTTGTGGTCAGGTCAAACCGCTTGTTCTTCTACGGCCTCATGATTACTTTTGTTAGGGGCAAAATGGATCACCATTATTCGCGTAGTACAGGGGTGGGCGATTAATTTAGCTCATGGGGCACCTTGAAAAGACCATGTATAGCGGAGGGCCGTACATTCTAATGGAAATTGAAGCAAGTTTCGGTTCAAGTTAGCCTCAGTACGAACGTTTACTGTGATGAGTTGACGGATATTTCAGATTTGAAGATTTTCCTGTATGCTTTTGCGTGCCACTGTAAACGCTGCGGCCACTTGTGGCCCGCAGGTCGCTATTTGCCCAAACCTGATTTAGTACATTTCTTAAAAAACCTTGATTAATTGCATTTTCAGTTCGATCGTGATAGTTTTTAACTGAATTTAGCGTGAGGACTGTTTCACGTTTTGTGTCTTCCTGGGTTGGTATACCAGTACCACGGCTTGGGAAAAAGGTTTAGTAAAGTGTCACATGAGTGCTAGTCAAGTGTTGAACGCACCTACCTACTAGACCACTTTGGCTGCAAATGACGCTTTACCAGACCATAACTTTTGCAGCCAGTGCAAGCGCTGAAAGCTCATAGCGTTAAACTTGCTTCTGAAAACTTTCACACAATTCATGGATGCCAGAAAAAGCCGTTTTGCCCCCAACACACCTGATCCGTTATGCGCCAAAGGCACAAGACACCTGATTCGTTTTGCCCGAAATGGTAGCATTCAAAGATCCCCTCACCCTTGACATAGAGTATCTTTCAAGTTTGTAATCTTCATTTATGATAGGAATCCAAATATATGCTAAAACAGGGGTTTCCGGCCTTTTCCTGACCATGTGCCCTTCAGCATTTCGACATATGAGTATGTATCCCAAAGCTTTCTTATGACAAAAAGGTTGAGTGAAATCACAAAAATCCACTGAATTTTTCATATAACTTCAAGATTTCTAGACCTGTAAAGGTAGACCCCGTTTCCATTTCTCAAAGTTAGCTTGTTGCAGCTGCGCAATAAATGTACAACTTCAGATATGCAAATGTACCCCTGCTAGGGGTGCATGTAGTCCAGGTTGGGAACCCTTGTGCCAGAAGAATAGGGCTAGAACAATTTTGCTAAAGCAAAACGAAAAGTTATGCAGGTCTACTAGTACAGTAGCCTATACATCTGCCACACTAAAACCATGACTACACTAGTTGAGTAAGGAACCAGTTGTTTGTATTAAGCTACTAATTTTTACCCTGTTCTGATCGTTCGGTCTGCATCTTGATTAAAACTGAAAAGTTCTCATTTTCGGAAATGCTGCGAAGAGAACTTTATATGTGACCGTTTGCGAAAAAGTTGTACCACGGTTGAATAAGCACGATGACGCCATCGAATGAAAGTTCATGATAATTGACCCTTCCCCGAAATGAAGAGTTGGTTGCCCCTGGTCCCTGGCATTGTCTTGCAACCACGACTGTTGCATGTGGCAGGTACTTTGTTATGACTGTCATGTGTTTGTTTGACAAAAGTATAGGATGGTTCTTATGATTGGAATGAGTCAGACGGGATTCTGTTCTTTAGTTCGGTTAGGAAAGCACTGCGCCAACCACAGTGTTCCTTCTGCCTTCACTAAATGGTTTGTTTCATCACAGAAGAAACTGCCGTCTATTATCAGAATCATGATTTTTCGCTGAACTCTGAGACCTGTACCAGACCAAGTTTGCTGAAGGAATTTATTTTGTGATGATGGTTTGGTTCTCCGGGAGACAGTTTGAAAACAACGAGTATT
>JGI24159J19872_10002580_pt1 | contig 21774 bp, 12 predicted proteins | sample Ectturendosymbi4_FD_19872 | JGI IMG/M metagenome (IMG submission 19872) | reverse complement strand
ACGTTTCGCCCACCTATTCAAGTGGGCTTCCTCAGGGCAATGTTTTTTAACCACGTGTAACATGCAACTTACTAATAACAAGAAACAATGAGCAGTATGACATATAAAGACAAAAAATGCAAAACTGGCCATTGCATTATAGGAATGGCTGACAGCATGTCACAAAAAAAACAGAAGTGTATAATGAAAAACACTGGGAAATGATGAAATATAGTAACACAGTACATAGAGTAAAACCTACCTAAAAATGCGCAAAAACAGTCATATAGCGTGAAAGTATGGTTTAAAATAGAGAACAAAATAAATAAAGTGTAAAAACAGTGAACAAATTAATTGTAAAACTTGCGTGGTGAGAGTTGGCAAATTTACCAGCACAAAGGTGGTCAATAAAAATACAAGCTCAAGGAGGTCCTGCAACTGATAAGCTTCGCTCATGTTTTGAAACATTGTAACAGATAGCCAAAAAGTTGGCACTTTTTTCATTCACAGTCTTAGTTTTTTAATTGATACACAAAGATTCTAAAAAATGCGTTTATGATAAATATTTTATGAAAACTATCGCCAGAAGAGCTGATTTATCTGTTTGATTTGAAACCTGGTGGCAAATGGTACGAAATAATAACACGAGTAGCAAAAAGAACAACAATTATTCTCTTTTATCCATGTGACCCACTTACTTGTTTCAGTCCAGTTAATGTTAGGCAGTTACAGATGCATATTAATTTAATTAATATCATACAGCTTCATACAATAAGGCAAGTTTATGATCCTTGTGTTTGTTGAAAAGTAAAACACATTTCCCATAAAACCTACTTTTAACAAAGTTCCCATTGCACTGTCTATCGAAAGGAATCCTTTCCCAGAAAAAAATCAGACACTGAAGGTCTTACAGAGTATATATTTTGCCTACAAGGTGAGCAATAGACATCATCAGCTCTTATTCAAATAGAATCATTTCTGTAGAGTTTGGTATCTGTGTTGCCAATCAAATTGTTCTGAATTTTACTTTGTGCGTTCACAGCTGATTCAATTGGTGGGGTAATTCTTTTTCATGAGACTTTATATCAGAAAGATGACAATGGAAAACTTCTTCGTGATTACCTGAAGGAGAAAGGCATTGTTGTTGGTATCAAGGTAATTTCAGTTGAGCTTGCATGATGCATTCAATCTGTGGTATTGTGTCTTAATAAAATCTTCCAAATGAATTTGAACTGAGTACAAAAGTTTTTTTTGTCCTCATATTTCCAGCTCATGATTTATTAGGTGAGGCCCACTGACCAAGTTTATACTTCAAAACCAGTTACTGGGGTGGATTGCACTGTCGGGAACCATTTTGTGATCACACAGCATGAAGTTGTTCAAGTGATTTTTGTGGAAAATTTTAGAACACTGTTCATGATAATCACTCAGTTTAATTGCTTAATGTTCATCTATTCTACAATAGTCAAAATGACTGCTTAAAGAGGATTCAATGCAAAATCAGTGATTTAAATGGCATTTAAGTGTAAAACACAATCGTTTTAATTGTCGTAAACAAATGAGTCCATCAAGCATTGTTTGGTTCCTGAAAGGCGATTTAGACCTAAGCCAGATACATTAAAGCTTAATTTGTTTCCTCTATCATGACAACGTGGTTCTACTGCAGAAGTCTTTCTATTCCATGGACAGCACTCCAAATTAGTGTGACAGTCCCTCAAAGAATGGGGCAAGAGCGTAAACTGCTTTGTTGTATAGAACAAATATGGCTCAAATTTTTGGGTCATGTAATATGGAAGGAGAGAACGTCTTAGTCCAAGTCAGCGGTTCCCGAAGTATGGGTTGCAAAGGGTCAAAACATAAGTCGCGCCAAGATTATTCAAATCTGTCAAAACGAACTTTCTCCTTTCATTTTTCAAGTTCTTTCAATTCTGTCATAGACTGAATTATTGCATCATACGCATTTTATTTGACTTCGTCTGTTAAAATTGGATTATTGTGTCATAAGTGGTTTTCTGAGAGTTTTAACGGCAGCGCAGCTCTTCGCCATAACTAGCGAACTAGCTGCTAAGTTAAGATTTGTTGATTACGGAAGTATTTTTGAGCTGAATAGTTCAGTAAATAGATCAGTGGAGTATCAGGGTTGATAGTATGAAAGTTTAGCTGTGTAGTAGTAGAGTATTTTGAAACATTTTCGCTTCCTAAGCATGTAAAATACATTTTCTTCGATGTTTCAAGCTTGGGTCATGAGATGTTCATTAAAGTAAGATTTGAGTCCTGCTTAAAAAGGTTTGGGAACCACTGGTCTAAGTGGTAGAATCCCACGAAAACGTGGAAGGGGTGCCCAGCGTTATATTTTTATCAATAACTTCAAACCTTTGTATAAGATTCCTGGAAAATTATGGGAGGCTGCCTGTAGCAGAACACAATGGGAAAACATCGTAGTACATCAAGGGCTGGATTTGCCACGATACCAAGAAAAGAGATCATGACAAGGTTTTCATGCCCTGCTCAGCTTACGCCTTGATCATTATGACTCAACAAATAATTGCTATACACCAAAGAACTGCATGACCACATTCAGCTCGAACTGTATCATTAACATTCATGATTTCAAGTTATTTGGAGCAGAAATTCAAATGATATCAAGTACAAGTGCTTTTTGGTATGGAACAAATGGAATGTTTGTTGCCTGAGGAAACTTTTTGTCCGAGGGCCACATAAGCTATTAAACAACAGTTTGAGGGCCGGACATCTTCTGTAATGTAATTGTTTCAGGGTATGTTACATTCTACCAAATCAATACATTTTTTCTAAATGTATTATATTTTCATTATTTACAAAATCACTTCCAGGGCTGGATGAAATGGCTTCGTGGGCTATAGTTTGGAGACCCCTGGCCTAAGGGATTGCTGCATACAGGAGTAGCATCAATAGAGCCTAGCTAGGCCTTTGTGTAAATTAGGCTCATTTCACAACTTCCCAAGCCTAAATTTGCTTGATACTTGAATTAAATTTAAAGAAAGTTAGTGAAAAATTTGTTATTAAGATTATAATCAATTGTTTTGTTTTTTGCTGAACATGTTTTGATAGGTGGATAAAGGTGTTGTGAAGCTTCTTGGTACAAATGATGAAACCACAACGCAAGGTGCAATGTTGTAACTGTTTGTGTAGTGGCTGCTTAGAACCTGGTGCATGCAAAAGTTCTGGCAGCAAATATGCCTGATCAGACTTTATTTATAAACTTTTTTTTCAAAAACTTGCATTCATTGCAAGACAAAACTCTATTTTCACAAGTGGTGTGCCAAAATAAGTAGTTCATGGTGTATTTTGGAGATGCAAGTGCCATACTAATATCTATTTGCCAGTTAACTCAAAATGATTCGTAGAATTGATTTTAAAAAATTACACAGAAATGCAAAATCAGTGATTTTAATGACATTTGAAGCAGCACAGCCGTTTCAAGTATCATCACAAGATTGTGTTGATGGAATTGTCAGCATGTGATCAATTTTGAACGTCTCATTTTATTATGGTCATTTACTATGTTTATTCTCCTTGGTGACAATATTTTGTGTTCGTGCATTTCTTGTTAAACGCACTCGGCAGCTTGAATTCACTGTCACTGGATGAAATTGAAGACATGGTTTTTGTTTGACGCATGTCGCATTATAAGCACATACATTTTGCGACAACAATAGCGCACTGTTTGCACATAATAACAAGGTTGTGGGACTTTCAAATATTCATTTGTGAGAAATTTTACTAGTGGAATAATAATGGGTGATCATTTTTTTGTACCGAAGATGTATGTCTTTGTTTCTACGCCTCGAATTAGGTCTTGATGGCTTGGGAGAAAGATGCGCTCAATATAAAAAAGACGGTTGCGACTTCGCGAAGTGGCGTTGCGTGCTGAAGATTACAGACAGCACTCCATCTCAACTCGCGATCATGGAAAACGCGAATGTTCTTGCTCGTTACGCGTCCACATGCCAGCAGGTAGCAACGTACATTTATGCGTTTATGCGTTTCGCGAATTGCACTTAAAGGTTGAATTTATCTTGCAGCATGGTATCGTGCCAATCGTTGAGCCTGAAATCCTTCCTGATGGAAACCATACTCTTGAGCGTTGCCAGGAAGTCACTGAAAAAGTACGGGAAATGCTTTGACACTGTTCTTGCCACAGGCAGCAGACGTGGGCGCAATCAATAAAACGTTGTAAACCGTCAATGTTCTCATTGATTTTAGGTGCTTGCCGCCTGCTACAAGGCACTGAGCGACCACCACGTCTACTTGGAAGGCACTTTGCTCAAGCCAAACATGGTAACGGCCGGACATGACTGTCCAACGAAATACAGTGTTGAAGATGTTGCGATTGCCACCGTAACTGCTTTGCGCCGCACAGTGCCAGCAGCAATGCCTGGTAAGTTGTTGCGAACTTTTGCCACTGAATAAAGTTTTGCAACCTTGATATTGATACCTGCTTATCTAGTAACGAAAACATTGTGCATTCGTTTCGGTTTACGCTACTGTGTTCACGGATCTTACGTACTTGCGTAATCTTTCTCTGTGTGAACGTGATCTACCTCAGACACGTTGACTAGCTTCGTCTACGTGCAGCGCTTCGAGCGCGTTGACTTGTTCGCTGCTTACAAGCAACTAGTCACGTCATCATGACCGGCGCAACCGCAAGCCGCACGTGTCTATGACTCGGCGGCGCAGGCAACCTGAGCAGAGTCGTTTTCGCGTTCACTTCCTTGCCCGCTAGGAAGTGTTCGCTCGCACAACGGCAAGCCTGTTCGGCACAAGTTCATGTTGGTTTTGGTAGGCGTTTGTGTGACAGGTACTACACTTTCGAAGCATAACTGCGAATAGTGCAGTACATCTGTGTAATTCAAATGCAGTCAACAGTTCATGTTCACAACACATGAAAACGTAACCGGCATTGCGGGGCTGAGGCTTGACAGAACAAGAATTGCTCCCAACCCTTCAAGCGCCACGCGATTGGTTGAAATTGTGGGTGTGGCTAGGAGAGTGGTGCCAACCGGTTCTGACGGTCAATTGCTGTGCAACGTCGCTTCAATAAATTTTAAGCAGTTATGTGACTCAAGATCCAGTCAATAAGGATGCACTCAAAGCAGCTTACCGGCCACTTAGGTAGTTCTTGCGGTTATTAAGCTCCTCCAGCTCACTTATGACCAAACACACTACCACGGGCCATTGTAACGCTCTCAAAGTAACAGCGTTTTTTCCCCGATTTTTCTCGACTTTTTCTCATGTTTGGGAGCAAAAGACTGAAAAAGGGCCCTATCCAATATTTTGGTGAAATTACCCCCATTCCAAAGATTTATGTCCATTTCTTTCTGCCGCCGCATCAATCGTTGTCATCCACCACATCACGGTTTTCGGTGTGGATCGTCTTTGTTTTTGGTGTACGTGGGTCATCAGCCATGACCACAACTCCTCGCAGTCACTGGTGGAGCTTCTTGTGTTTGTCTTTGTAACCACGTGTGTTTTTCTAGACAGCAGCTAAAGCACCAGGCTGTTGATCACTGGCGTTATCGTTTCCGTTGAAGCACGTATTACGTCGTCCTCACGTGATGGTCAAAAATATGTCCAGCGAATAGTTCACGTTAAATTCGCTGGCATGGTGATTGTTGACCTTCAAACACAAAGATTTATCAGAGTACCAAGTGACTGTTAAAGGCAAGGCAATACTGCTAATACGGCAATACGACGTACTGCTTGTTCCGAACATGTGTTTACATTCTGCGACCTTTTAACTTGTTAATTTTTTTGAAATGATCCCAGATTTTAACTGCATGTTTAGAAACATTCATATTAAATGTTTCAGACTTTTATCTTTTCACAAGTAGAAATGGCATTCCCTTCCATGGAAAAACATTCTGTGTGTTAGAGTATGCTCGAACGCAGTAGAATAAGACCGTACAGGTACATTTGAAAGAGAATCCTATGACGAGCACCAGCTGAAGTACAGATTTAGAAATGACATAAAAATTGAAAATAGGAAGGTAGTTTGTGATGAGTCAAAGGATCTGGAAGGACAGTAAGAAGAGATAGTCGAGGAAGTTACGGAAGCAAAGTCCCAGACAAATTTTTATGAACAAATCTTGTTCTGCCAAAGGTTAAGCCTGTTTAATTTCTTACGCGTAGAGTTGGTATTTACTCAGATCTATACATCTCAAGTGATAGCAACATTTCTGGAATGCCCTTTATATTCCAAACCTATATTTAAATCTCAGCAAAACTGTCCTTTGGTTGTGGCTAAGTGGAACACACAGTGACTGGCCATGGGTGTGTTGGTGTCCAGGTGATCTTGCTGAAGCAAACGTAGGCACCTGGTTTTAATTTAACTTTGCACGTGAGAGTATGAATGTTTACGTTTTCATATTAACGAAAGAATGGTTGGGTGACCCCGTCCCCACTTCTGGTCTTAACAAATTTCGAAGGCATTGTCTTTAGTCATTGAAGCTGAAAAAAGCCTGCACGTAGTTTTGCTGGCATGAAGCGAGTCAACTCAATTCCTGATCAGTTAGTCCCGTCCTGGGCAGGTATATAACATACTGAACGTTCCATTTCCGTCGTGTCACTGTGCAGCGCAGCACCAACCCTCCTTACTGCATTCACTCTGTCGTCGCGCGGTGGATCAAGCAACAGCTTGCGCCACGTGTGTGCGACGCGGTCAGGCAGCAAGGTTGTTTCGCAGCGCTCTGTGCAAGATCAGCAATTGCATCAACTGACAACGTGGCAGAAATGTCACCTTGACCTCTGCGTGGATTTCGTCACGAGTCAACGCATGAACAACTGATTTCTCGGAATTTTGCACTGAAGCAGGGAAAGGGAACCTGATTGCTGTCACGGACCACACATGTTGGCGCATGTTGTGGAACATCGCCGGCGGGCGCAAAAATTATTAGTTTTATTTAAAAATGTTTCCCTTTTCTTCCTAAGGAAAACCAGGATCGAAAACTATGAGGAGTGAGATATGCTTCTTTTTGACTGTTTTAAGTATCTGCTTATCACGGAGTTTGGTTTAGACGCGATGTTGTGTTCTACCTTGCGTGACGCGAATTGTGATGCGGGCCCTATTAAATGTTCACGCGGGCCGCAGGTTCTCTGCCCTGCATGACTAAAGCAGCAAAGGAAACGTATGTCACTGGTGTCTTGAAAGTTCAGCATCCATCACCTTCTTGAAGCATTTGTTAGTGTAGTCTTTATGCAGCCCTATTTCGCTACTGACTTGCAATGAGAAGATGTCTCGGATACAAAACTGCAATGAGAAACAAATTTTGTTTCAAATCAAAAAATAAGGTTTTCGCTTGTTGGTCGCAATGAGCATTTTGATGTAGAGAAACTAAGTGTGGTGAAACAAGTCCGTTTGTATTGTCGACGAAGCAATGTTTGTATGTGGTTTCCGTTTATGCGCATTTTCCTGCCACTCTTGTTAAGAACACAACATTGTAGTGATGTGCTATCGGCATGATTTCTTAACGGTCTTCACAATTGAAATTATAACAAACGTAAACAAATGCCAATGTCATTAATAATATGTTGCATCGTACATCTCACCACCACCGTTCCAAGCTACATCTCACCACCGTTCCAAGCTAGGAAGCACAACTGGTGTTTGGGTCGAAGCACTTTAAGAATCACTGTGTGAGTGTCGCCAGTCGCCACTTCCAAGCCCCGCAAACTAACTATGTTTGCGAAGCGGGAAGGGCGCCTACAACAAATAGCTTTCCGTTCCATGCGCTTTTCACAGTATATCGAGATTCGGCACTTGCGTGATTCAGGGTTCTTTGGTTCATCGAACTGCTCCCGAAGTCATAATGGCGATAACTTGCATCATGTCTGTTAAGTTCTCTTCTTAAATGAACTTCCTGCATGATTAACATTCCGTTGTGACGCACACACAGACGAGGAATTGGACGTTGCACTCAAACAAGGCACCACTGGTTTTAATGCTAATCAGTTATTAACTCACGTCGGGGCATTTTTCGAAAAACTCTGAAAGTGCTGAGATCGCGTTTGCAAGCATGGTTGGTTGCACATTGTTCATGCATTATATGATCACATCCTGAAAAAAGATTTGCGTAAAATGGAACTTACCAAATTGAAGCAACCGGGAACGCAGTTAGTTTTGCGGCAAGGAATTTGTTGCAGGAGATTTTTCTTCGTCCAGCACCTTTTACCCGTTGTTTTTGTGACCATGCGCTGTTTCGTGTACCACCCGTTGGTGCTGAATTTTATTGAGTGGTTGGTGAAGCGGTGGGAATCAGCTGGGTTTTTCGCGGTCAAGCCCTTAACTTCCCACCTCTGTGGGGCAGATATCTTGTGCTTTGCGGTCAATGTAAGTCACATTTGAATTGAGAAATACAATGTGACCTTCTCAATATTGTACAACTAAAAAAAGGCTATCATCCATGTTTTATTTTTAAACAAACGTTAAGGAAAACTTTCTGTCTAAATGACACAATATTTGGAATGAGAACAAGACGATCGACTGACATCGCTAGATATGGAAAAGATAAACCTTAACAATTAAGCCAGCTTGCGTGCTCAAGGACAATGCAAGGCAGTGCTCAAGATTTGAATTGTGAAGTTTTCTCTATTTTGTCAGATTTCTGTGAGATGTTGCTGGATAAAAAAGTGTAGACCAAGCACCGCAAAAACAGCAAACACGTGATCAACTTAATAATAGAGTTTTTTTGGTGTTGATCTGTGTGCTTCAGCTGCAGTATGTAAACATGCACTGCAGAATTCAGAGGCAACGTAGAAAAAAACGGTTTACTGATAGATTTGTTGGTGTTGAAAAGAATGGGCGGCAAATACGCGGCCGGCGTCTTTTCAGTCCTGCTGCCATGCTCTTCTCGAGCGCAGCAGCCGATCTCCTTTTCCGGTTGTTTTCGTCCGCTGAGGAAGCTGCGCACCGAAAATATAGATGCCGCCCTGCACGATACCAGTCAAGCGCTTCTCCGTGGCTGCCGGACGCAAGCGTCTGTGACGCAACGTCACTACCGGCACCGAAGCAGAACGTACACTTCCATTTCCTCGCTTGGTCACTTCCAGTTGGGTTTTAATAGGAACTGCTTTCAGTGCGAAAGCGGAGATGACAAACATGTCAGAAGCATCGCACATGTAGTTAGTTTGTTTTAGCGTCCAGACCGTGCGTGGCCATCATGGAGGAGAATCAACAAATGCTGTTGCTCCTTGCAAGACTTGAGCTTTGTTGAAATCGTTTCCAGTAAATTGTCCAATCGCGGCTGTTGTTGGGCGGATTTGCGGGAAACGTCTACTTTCTTATTCTGGTGCTTTGCGATTGGTTGAAATGTGGGTGTGGCTGCGGCCGGAGAGCTGCCTGTTGGCTTTGACGGTTAATTACGCAACGCAGTTTTAAACAATATCAAGCAGTGCTGTTAATCAAGATTGAGTGCAATCAAAGTAGCTTTTCGGTCACTTGCATGTTTGTTTGTAAACACAGTGTATAGCACGGTTGCAAAGAGCTTCCAGCAAATGAAGCATCTGCACACGCTTTGCCGAACTTTCCCGACTCTTTGCTATGTTTAGGAAAGAGCGACTGAGAGAGGAAGTCTCCCCAACGTTGCAACGAATTCACAACCGTGTTGTACAAAAGTTTCCGCTCGATATTCTTTGCTGGCGCGGGATTGGTGCAGACCATTCACTGCAATATTTATTTTGTTCATCGTACGGGGATCATCGCTTTTGGTTGCACGTATCGCAGGCGCTGCTCTAGTTATTGTACTCGCTGCCTGCCTCGGACCTTCTCGGAATTAATGGTTCTGCTTCAGGTGTTTGTCTTCGTTGCCGCTTGTCTTTTTTCCCTGGTAGTTGCTGTTGATCTCTGGTGCTACAGTAAGTTTTTGGTGAGTCGTTGCAGCTCTGGGCAATGGTTTGGAATGTGTGCCACGGTCTCATATCGTTGCTTCACGGCGAGTTGTATAGTTTCTACGATTCAGATCTTACTAAATTTGCTTCGCGATCTGGTTACAGTTTGCAAATTAAACGTTCGATTTCATGCAGTCGAAAGCGCATTGGGAAAAAACGAAACTCAGTCATTTTATGGTGGTTCGTTGCTATTTTAAAAGCTGGTGCCACAAAAACAAGGAAGTGAAATTTGGAAATTTGGAAATTTTTCATTTGGAAGTGAAAAAAAATTGGCAGCCTTTTGACACAATATATTTCCGTTCATACAATACCCTGTGTGGCGAACGCCTGGGTTTCTCATGTTGCGGCACTGCAATCCAACTGTTCGTTTGGGCGGTGTTCATCTTTGCACTTGCCTTATTAATGATTAAACGCAAACGCTGGATTCACCGCCAGTAGCCTGATGCCACGAAAAGCTTTATTCTCATTCTGAGTCAAACAGAGATCAGGCGAAGCTTCGTGTAGGGGGGGGGTTGGGTGCGGTCAAGTTATTTCTTTAACGCGGTCCGGGCCGTTGCGGCCACCCAGTTGTAGAGCACTTATTCACTGAGCAGCTGACATTGCTGTTTGACCAGATCAGCGTTTCGTTGTTCGGCCGCCCGGCCATTGATCAACGCAGCAATGTACATTTGTTCGACCGGCACGTGTCGACGCCTCGAGCGTATTTCGCCACATGTTGCTTGGGCGTCGCAGTCGGCTTGCTGTGCTTTTGTTGAAGGCTCATGGACTGCTGTTTCGTAAAGGAAACTAGATCGGTTTCTGAATTTCACAAACTATACATAATGACAACGCCGAAAACGCATACTCAAGCACAGCATCGCTTCTCCTTATCCCCAGCAATGTGTCTTGTGCAAACATGGTAAAAGTTGATTCCTGACAAGGCGTGTTGGTGCACTAACGTGTAACATAACTTGGCCAAGTTAGTACAGGCTTTAAAAACAGTAGGTTCCTTCCGATTTACACCTGTTTTTCNTTTTCCANTTAGGCTCAAACTGACAGGGGTTTTAATGCATNAGAACTGANACCCTCGTCCGGCCTTGTCGGTCGCTAATTCCAAGCGAATGAAATGTTGCAAATAGTTTAATTGNCATTGCATTGTTTGCGACTTCACGAAAGGCTTTATCGTTGGGTTAAGCTGTGTTAAAGTTACTTTCTTGATACTTGATTTCTTATGCGCACTGGAATTTCGTTAAAACAGTTGTGTCGGTCTTAAAGTTGCTCCTTCATACCCTGGCTGTCGGTGAAGGCTGTTGTTGCCTTCTCCCAGCACCTGACATCAGTTTAAGACCCGACGACCGACCGACCGCTGCTATGATGCCATATGATGAGTTGCAATGTCGCACTTTGTAGTGGATTCGCCATATGATGAGATATCGCCATATGATGAGTTCCAACAGTTCACGGCATGTTTTCAACGCGGTTAGGAAGTATGTTTTGTGGTACCCAGTGCAAGCTCAACACTGCTCGTTGCTACTGACGTGTTAGGGGCGTGACCTGGACCACCCGCGTGCGTTGTATCACGATAATAATCAATTGCTTCTATCAACAAAAATTTTATGCCATGTTTTCGTGCGGCGATTGCCCACGTAGCGGTTTCACAAAGAAGTTTTCGCACTGACATGTTGCGCTTGGGGTCGGGTATGCACTACCAGAGCAGTGGGCGGGAAAGGTGCTTTGCTTCACTGTGGTTGTGTACGCTGGCTGCACAAACTGGTCTCGGTGAGGCATGTTGAAATCGCAAAGTTGTTCCCAGCACGTTGTGTGGTGCGTTTCTGTGTTACTGCCTTCAACCAGATCATGTGCGGTTTTGTTGTAGCAGTAAGCTTTTGTGAATAGATACCAGTCCATGGCGATAGCATCAAGACACACTATGAGAATTTGAATGGCTTTCGTTTCCAAATGTCGCTAATGTGTGGACTGGCTGAGATTGGCTTCATGGTGCATATTAGTCATTCAATATTGCTAAATTCCAATCGAAGAAAGGCTCACCCACATTTTTTTTTACACGAAACAATGTGAGATACGGGCAAAAAACACCATTTTTGTTGTGGAAAATCTTCGTTAAGTCGAAAATGTTGCAGTAAAGAAAAATCGTGGGAGGTTCGTTTTTGTATGTGAGCGTTACCACGACTTGGACGCCAAATATCGTGCTTTCACAAAAATTTGTTTTGTTTCTATCGCATTTCCACCCCGTCCCGCAGTGCTCATGCGTTTGTGTGGTTGTCATGACGATGCTTGTCGAGCAGTGCAGGGCTATGACAATCCAGCTAATAATTATATGTTTGTGTCATCTGGGCCTGGCACAACGGCCCATGACGGATACTCCGCCTTGCCCTTCTTAGTAGTTATATGCATTAACCACATTCGCGTGAGAATATGTATAGGGAATTATTGAACCACATTCTTTATGGGAATCAGTGGCACAGCCAGGAATTATGTCCGGGAGGGACCAGTCACTGACACCGTCAGACTTCAATCGTTAGCTATTTTGCGCAAAGATCATTTTGATGCCACCGGTTAATTTCTGGTCTATTTCAACATAATATATGTGAAATATCTTCTACCAGTCGGCATCGAACAGTTGAAATTGATGTGAAGCACCAGCGAAAAACCTGAGCAAGTTTGTTTCGGAGGGGGTCATGGCCTCATCGGCCTCGTTCTGGCTGCGCTACTGACAGGAATAACCATTTCGAACGGCGTTCATCTCTGCAGCTTTAACGACCACTTAAGCTCAACTGCCGACATGGACTTCGTTGCTGCCAAGCGCGTTACTGTTATTCCAAGGGTCATACGCAGTATGTTGGCATGGCTGCGGGTTGTGCAGAACGGTTTATTAAGCGTTGAAGCCCTTTGCAATCCTGTTATCTGCAGCTGACCTTGCTGTGTGTACCCGAAGTCATCACTGTCTCGTCACATCAGCACTGGCATTCACTCTGTCGTCGCGCGGTGGATCAAGCAACAGCTTGCGCCACGTGTGTGCGACGCGGTCAGGCGGCAAGGTTGTTTCGCAGCGCTCTGCGCAAGACCAGCAGCAATCGCATCAACTGACAACGTGGCAGAAATGTGACCTTTAACCTTTGCGTGGATTTCGTCACGTATGACCAACTTCACTTTGCTGTATACTTTTTGATCTGTTTACTCTTTGCGTAGCCTTCACATTCACATGCAGTGCAAGTTCATTCCCCAAGGTGCTCTCCAAAAGACTGTAAAGTTCACTGTATTCTACTCCGTTATCGCAGAGTGAATTGCTGCGTTCGGCTAATGCATAAACAGTCATCTCATGTCGCTCATATTTTAACAGTGAAGTCAACAGCGCAGTTCCCAGTGCACCACATTTGCAAGTGCTTCGACCAACATTGCAAACAAACTCACACTGAATACGGCGCTGACGCTAAACTGCAACCGCTGATGTGGCCAATGTTCGGGAGTACTGCATTTTGGGGAAACTGGCCATACCGTTTAGCCATCTTTACTCCTGGCCCCCACCTTTTCTTGGGGCTCACCAGGGAAATGCGAAGTGCGTCTGCTGATGACTGTGACTGTGATCGTTGCCCGCGCTTGCTTTTGGGTTTTCTCAAAACGATCATTTTCTGTCGAAGACAGAGGTCCTGCCACACACACCACTATTCATAATTTTCTCGGAATTCTTGGGAAAAACGCGGTCATGTTGATCTTTCTTGAATGTATTACTTGGCTCACCGAAGTGAATTATTACACCGAAGTGAGGAAAGCATATGCTTTCCCGAGACCAGTCAGTAACTAGCCTTTGAATAAATGCCTATAATCTGTTTTTTAGGCTGTTGTATGTTAGCAGGGCTGGGAGTGCATACGTTTTTTGAACAACCTACGAATTTTACCCACTACGAATAAACCTCCGTTGGAAAAAGTAATTTGAAGCTGACACTGAAGTTGTTCGATTGATTCACTCGCGAAATCAGTTTCGGGAGGATTGCGTTTATCTTGGTTGGAATGTCGAGAAGTAGAGGCAGCCCAGTGTTTTGCTTGGCCGGATGCATGCAAGTGCCATCGCGTCAGTGGAAATTACCTTAGCGGCGTCTATTGTTGATGTCTTAATCGACCTAAAAGTAAAAACGAATCCTTTACCACGTAGTTGACGTTGTTTCGATGTCATGTGACTAGTCGTAAATTTGTTCCTTTCTGACTGACGTACCGCGGTGAGTTATAGTTATGCTTCGAAATTGACGAAATAAAATTTTGAAAATTGATGTGGACGGAAGACTTCTCTCAGGAGCTTACTTTCCTACTCTTGAAATGACATTGGGGATTGTGTTTCTACGCGGCGCATTCTTCTATAGAGGAGCTAGACCTCATTTTGCAGTATTGTGCCGACAGTGACGCGAGGTAATAAATGATCGCTTCAGATGAACAATTTTTGATTGGGTTTGTTTCCTCACAGGTGTTACATTCTTATCTGGTGGCCAATCAGAAACGTCGGCTACTGCACACCTGAACGCGATCAACCGTGTCGACATGTTGAAGCCATGGGCGCTTTCGTTCTCGTACGGCCGAGCCCTCCAGGCATCCGTCCTGAAAGCATGGCAAGGGAAAGCTGACTGTATCAAGAAGGGCCAGGAGGTGTTCCTGCACAGGGCCAAGGTAAGCAACTGCCCCCCCCTCCCCCAATCGCGGCAGCATGCTTCGCAACGCGCTGGATCGTCTGCAAAGGAATCTACAGGGGCTGGGTCAATGACTACTTGTGCTTTTTTACAAAGAGACCGTTTTCGGTTAGTGGTTCTTAACAAAGGTTAATGGAACCGCGTCATGATCCGCACAAAGCTGTTTGATGTCTGCAGCATGAAGCTTTATTGTCCACAGCATTGTTTTATTTGTTCGCCTCAGATACACGCTGCACAGAACAGGGGGTTATTTAAATAAAACCAGGGACACACAACTGTTTAGACATAACGCAGCGCAAGGTAGGGTTTGCTGTTTGGTGATGCACACAGACAATCCTGAAGATGAATATAAAACAGAATAGACGCTGCTTTTCTCGTATGATTAACTTGCACAAGTTTCGTTTTTGAGTAAAGGCTATTACAGTACATCATGCATAAGTTTTCAACTGGTTGATAATCAAAAAAGTTCGAGGCGATAGAAAGGTATTAAATTATATATATTATATATATTATCTTTCGTTTTGTGCATTTCCGATGAGCCGGCCATACAAAATCTGCGCGTTTCAAATTTCAGCAGTGTCGTTCTTCTCCCGCGAAGATGTAGCGCTATTGCAACCTGCCATGCCGTCACCGAGAAGCATTCTTCAAACCAGCGACTCCAGTCACAAAGGCGCTGTTGAGGCTCTTTCTCAGCACCTTCTAGTTGTAGTCGAACATCGTGTTTTACCTCAGCAGGAGTGGGGGAACATGTTTATTATCATGGGCCACATGAATTGTGGAATATCATAGGCGGGCCGCAAAAATTAATTTTATCGTAAGATTCCACTTTCATTCTAGGAAAGAAAACTGAAACGGAGCGCGAAACACTTTTCTTGGCTGAATGACTGCGTTCCTGCTTGTGGAGTTCCGTTTTGACATGATGCTGTGTTCTAACTTGAAAACTCTGATACGGGTCACATTGAATGTTCACGCGGGCCGCAGGTTCCCCCCTACCGCTGGCTCATGTTTAGAGCTACGTCATTTGCGCCATGGCTTGCTTGTTGCGTCATCGTTCACTTACTCTTTTAAGTTGCCGGAACGTTCTCGAAACTCCGAGGTGTCCTGTTTCGTCACAAACAGAAGCCCCGTGTTTTTTTTTTTAATCGGCTCCGAAACGTTCCTGTAGCGCGCGACCGGTTTTGCAAATCTTCCTGATTTCTTGCACTCGTTCCATTCAAGCACATTTTCTTCGACAGATGAACTCGTTGGCTTCTGTTGGTAAATACGACACTTCCATGGAGCAAGCCGGCAGTGTCGACGAGAAGTCGCTTCACGTCGCCAACCATCAGTATTAGAACTGATGCTGACCAGCGGCACAACCTTCTGTGATCTTGCATGCATGCATGTATTTGTAAAGTGTACGCAATGAAAGATGTGAATTGTTAAAATCCGTTGTTCGCTTGAATCTGCGCCCTTAATGTATGAAATGATGCAGTGTATGTGGTGGACCTCATGACGGATGTGGTTAGACTAGAACAGCGTGGTCCAACTACAGGCCCATGACAAATTTTTTTTATGGCCCGCGAGCTTTCTCACTATCGATTGATGTGTGGATGTTGCAGTGGTAGTTTTAATTAGAACACGCGTAACATCTTTTAATAATAATAATAAATATGTAAACTAAAACAGGGTCTCCAAACTACGGTACACGGGCCAAATGTGGCCCGCGAAGACATTTCATCCGGCTCACGAAGACATTTTATCAATAATAAAAAATATATATATTTTTAAAAGATTTGTTGATAACAATCTTATTACGTAAGATGTCCAGCCCTCGAACTGTTGTCTAGTAACTTATGTGGCTCTCTGACAAAAATGTTTGGAGACTCCTGGTATGGAACCGTAGAGATCTTCTAGAAATTAGTCGGCATGGATAGGTTTTTCCAACTGAAAGATTTCGCAATATATATAAATGCACTCGGCGTTTAGAATCACATACAAATGTGACAGTAGGCTACATTTTTTGCTATGAAGCAAGTCAAATCCAAAAACAAATCGAATGGCTGACGAAATGCTGGACCATAGTCTCCGACTTGCTAATACTAACATACTGATATAGGAACGATAGTTTCAGAGAAGCCTTAACCACTGGCATTTTACTGAAAGAAATTTGTAATACAATTTTACTGGTATTGTGATTGTGTAATAATTTCAGTGACACACTGACTTCACTCATCTATTTTCTTTTTTCTATTCTTAAATCTTATCAATCTGTTCTTTATACATCGTTTTATGAAAAGTGGCCCGCGAGTTGTCACGTTTTTGTAAAATGGCCCGTAGGTGGTTGGACCACACTGGACGAGAAGAACCAAGGTTGTTTTGCAGTTCTAGGGAGTCCTACGATAGAATTCCTGCACTTACATTGCGCTCCATCTTTTCGACCCATTTGATGAAGATAAAGTACACGAGTGCTACAGACGTACCTCAGAACGCGGAGAGCAGGGGCGCAGTTACGCCAGCCCAGGGGTGCCCAAACCTTTTCTACGGAGTGCCAGATTTGATCATGTTGCGTACGTCGCCGAAGGCCAACATGTCCTTCAGAAATTTTTTATAAGGTTGGCACAGCCCAGGCATTTTACTTGATGGTTAGAAGCAGAAACGCTATTGCGCTGGTGGTCGTGTTCACTCTCAACAGATCAAAGTAGCGGGAAACCACCGTCGCTTTGACACAGAAGCGTAAGCCAAGCTTTGCCGGTCCAGCATGGATCCCCAAAAGTAAGCACATGTATAACTTGTTAAATGGATCAGTTAATTGCTCCGAAACAGTCAAGCTTAGAAGGCGAGTTTGCAAAACCGGATTTGACCCATACACACTTCGCTGCACTCGCAATCAGGTGTTGTGCAGTACGTGTGAGGCGGCCGTAAACGGTCATCTCCAAGCGATACCCATTCCGTGGCAGAAACCGCGCAAGCAAGGAAAAGACAGTCTAAGCATAACATCCCCAGTGGAGCAGGAGCCGTTGGAACGCGCCTTTGGCCGAGTTGCAAAGCGCGGTGGAAGTTCGCGTTCATCTCTTCGTTCAATCCTCAAATCTTTCCGAGTTCAGGACCAGTGAAGCGACCGCTACATGGGTGACATCCATGGAGCTCACCGAAGCGTATCATACGTTTCTTTTAAGGCTGGGACTCCAAACTACGACCCGCCTGGACATTTTGTTGACAGACAAAAAATATACATATATACGAAAAACTTGTTGGTTTGATAGAATGTAACATATCCCGAAATTGCAACATAAGATGCCCGGCCTTCGAATGTAGACGCTTAGTTAGGGGCAATGCACCACCAAATTTTTAGCATATTTAGTAATTTCGTGCTTTGAGAAGCGGCGTCCCAAATAAAAATCCTCTTACTCTACTAAAGTCAAAATTTTTGGTCTGGCTACGTCACTGCCTTTGAACTGTTGTGCAATAGCTTTTGGAGACCCCTGCTTTGAGGTCTAGGGATAGTAGGTGGAAAGGGATGCACCGATTAAGTGCGTGGAATACAGCGCCGCCAAGCTAGAAGTGTGATTGTTGAAATCCCAACATTTTGACCCGGATTCGTGTGCTGAGTCATTTTGGCAAAGATTCTCAGCAACCAATCATTTCCAGCGAAGTGCGATCAGCGAAATGGAAGCTACCAGGGGAGAATCGGGCATTTGCCTTCCCCCAAAACTTTTCAAAAATATGTAGTTATAGGCAGGGCAACGACGTTATTTGGCGCCCGGGGCAAGAAGCAAGTTTGGCGCCCCCATGTTCAAACCTGAGGTCTTTCGGAAGCAAATGTATTGTATTGAAGAAAGTACTTGTGACATTTCTTGGGACTTCTCGGCGCCCCCATAATGGTTCGGCTCTCGGGGAATTTTGCCCCCCTCGTTACGCCCCTGGTTATAGGTACAGCAACAAGTTAAAATCATTTTGTCCGCCCCCGAAAATACCATAGTACACCAAGTTACATTCGTTTCCCACCCGAAAATATCAGCTGGTTGCGGCCCTGATGAGTGATTGCTTAAGAAGAATCAACATGATGCCTTTCCCGTCATTACCTTTCAAGTGACTAGTCTCCATAACAGCGGTGTAATTGAACCAACCAGCATTTTTTTAATAGGAAATCCATTTCACGCAAGTACGTAAAAATAATGGAGACTAAGTACGCGAGCAATTACATGAACATAGATATGTGCAATTCCGAATAATCGCAAGACATGAAAGCAGAGTCTAGTTGACTGATTCCTCGAAAGCTTGCAGCAAACCCAGAGCTTTTAAGCGGCATTACTTTTGATAATGTATTTTTTGTCCACAGACACGAAGTCCATAGTTAAGACGCACAAAACACTTTCTGCACAACGCAGGTTGATAAAAACGTGCAGAATAGAACGTTTTACAACGGCATTGGAGGCAGAACCACAGGGTTATAGACACATTCTTAACACCATTGTTCGCTAACCCGTAACATTTGGTACAACACTTCTGCAGAATAGGACGCTACTTCCTGAACTGATCGAGGGCAGGTAAAGTATGAATTGATCGAGGGCAGGTAAAGTATGAATGCGTTGTGTCATGACACACCCACAAACGAACAAACACTGCAATGTCCGAGCACTCAGTCACAAACTAAAATGCGGTTGTAGTGTTCAAACAATAAGGACGAATATAAACAATCGGGCTGCATCAAAGCACGCAACCATACGTTGTTAGACTTTCTGCATCTTTCGAGAAACAAGTACTTGTTTTTTTCTTAGTAATGCTTCAAATGTAAGAATGTCGCATTGAACCTGATGACCACTAACAGTCGCTCTACGGGGCAGGTGGTTAGAGTTCTGCATCCAAAATTGTAAGCCACCCGCAATCTTTGTATGCATCACTTTCTGAAATTACACCATAATTGTGATGCATACATGGGCGTACAAAAGGAACGAAAAAGTACACTTTTAACTGCATTTGAACATAGGGGAAAAGAGGCTCGTAGCTTGTTTGCTGCACAATATTGGAATCGCAGTTGTCTCTGAATGCCTTTGTCGTCTGAGAGCTCAGTATCCAGTACAATTCCCAGATATTTGTAATGGTTAACCCTGCTCAGGTAGCCTCTAAACACAAACACTTTTGTTGTCCTTGCCCAAAATGGGCAGATTTTGTTTTTTCGCTTGCACTGGACCAGTCCCGTCGCCACGGGGGGCTTTTAGGGGCTTAGCACCCCCAAACAAGACTCCAAGACCCACAAATTGAAACACGAAACACTATAAATCAGTTGAGATTTTGTGAATTTTTAGAGTGTCAAGCCCCCCCGTACAAACCCAAAGCCCTTCCGAAGAAACGCAAAGCCCCCTATTGAAAACTTTCTGGCGACGGTTCTGCACTGGACTAACTGACAGGTTTGGACGCGCGCGCGGTTTTTTTACAAGTTTGCAAGTCTTCTCAAGCTCATCCGATCAGAACAAAGCAACGTGTTTTTTTTTGGAAAATTTTGTATATGATGAAGAACAAAAGCACGTTTCCAAACAAAAATAAGGGAAGTGCTCTTAAAAAATGAATGAAAAAGTAGAGAAAAATCAAAAAATTCCGCCAGTAGACGTCATTGGTGGTCGGTTTCAGGTTTAAACAGAACCTCATTTCAGGCTTGCAGTTCTATCTGCAATAAAAGTAAATTACGTTGAGACATGAAATTTTTCTATTTTCATTGAAATTATCAGCCACATTGATCAACCTTGCCCAAAATGGGCAAATTTTTTACGGCAATCCGGCACATAAGGTTGTAGCAGACATAAAAGTCTACTACAAATAAAATATCATAACAAGGACAAAGAAAACACAAGCTTAAGGCAGAAGAAACAAAGCTGAAAAAAAACGAAAAGAAAGGCTGAAAACGATCAAGCATGAAACACGTGACCGGCACGTATCTCGTTCAGCAGTCTGGTGAAGGCTGTGACAATTCAACCTTAAAAGGAAAATGGTGTCGTTGCTAAGCAATGAAATGTAATTTCATCTTCCAAATATGGTCATGTGTTAATTAGGTCTTTATCATGTGATCTTTTGGGTGTTTCCCATGAAATTTGAGTATATAAGGACTGATTTCGGCACCCAAGTTCAGTTCACTTGTTGATCTCGACGAGAGAAGTCCTTCTCTGGCTTAAACCATTTTGGTTTTACCATTGAAGTAAAAAGAAGCTCTACCTTGCAGCCTTTCCTAGCTCGACGGATTGGTTGTAAGTGCTGTCGGGGCCGAGTGGTGTCTCACCATAATCCTTGGCAGCTTGAGTCTTCAAACTGATAGACAAAGTCAATTAACCAGACTTGTTTACAGTCAATACAAGTGACATGTCCGGGTGGACCTCTGTCACATTGTACCATAAATTGGCCATTGTACAAATTAATTTATGAAACCCAAAACAATAAAATTACCCTGTCCAAACAAAATTAAATTTAACTTGGTTTACTTCCCAAACGATGTAATACGAACGAAACCAAAGTATTTCGAAACCTGACAAGTATTCCGGAAACTTTACAGAAATTCTAGATTAATGAAATGTTCCATCCTGGAACCACCCGTCACGTTCTGACTTACACCAAAAACCCGTTCACTGACTATCATCTTCCTTTTACGATTAGTTGCTGCAGAGTTAGGTTAATGTCTAAATGTTGCTGACTGTGAGACTGGTTTCTCATTGGAAATATTTGTGTCTGTGATCCTGATTCGAGATGGCGTATTTGATGTTTTACAATACCAATTTGGTAAGTGTATCTAATAAGTAATTGTGCATTTCTTATTCTCAATAAAATATATCTTAAATAAAATATATCTGTGATACTACTGTCTGACGTTATTAAGCTAGCCTTCAGAAGTCACATAGGAAGATCAAGCAAGCATAGACTTGTGAATATCGTCCTTGGTACATCCATGAATCGAATCCATGACCCAAAATCTAGTATTACGGTTGTACCTAAATAAAGTCCTTTAGTTTCTAAGTAAACCAAAAGACTTTACAATGTTGAAAGTTTTTTTTCTAGGCCAGTTTTGGCCAAGGTTACCAAAGGTGAAAGTTTGTTTTTCTTGGTCATTTTTGGCCAAGGATAACAACGGTGAAAGTTTCTTATTTTGAGCATTTTTGGCCAAACATGCCAATGGTGAAAGTTTTGTTTTTTCTTTGTCATTTTTGGCCAAGCATGCAAACGGTAAAAG
>JGI24159J19872_10002577_pt1 | contig 21783 bp, 16 predicted proteins | sample Ectturendosymbi4_FD_19872 | JGI IMG/M metagenome (IMG submission 19872) | reverse complement strand
GTTCTTACGAACCACTTCACACTAAAGCGATTATTTCGTTTATAATATGCCATTATTAGTGCAAAGTAAAGAACAATTTGCTTGTACGGACAATTGAAATTAGATGTATTAAGCGGAGACTGGATGTATTAACCGGGGTTTTTATAATGGGAAAGGATTAGGAAAATTCCGTGCCAAGCAATTTGGATATAATAAGCAGTTGGTTGCATTAACCGAGTATGTATTAAGCGGTTTCCACTGTACTGGGCAATAGTCCATCTCATGAAATTTGAGCATTAATTTGGCCAATTCCAGTTTATAAATATCCTGCGCTTTCAGAAAATTCGATCTTTTATAAATGGGGCTTACCTGTGCATCATAATTACTGAAGGTCATGTTGCGCAAACTGTTATTCTGTTTCACATAGATGGCTTTATATGTGACGTGAATGCAGACCCCCAAGCTGTAACGCAAATGACTTACTGAGCCAAAAATTAGGTCTCTATCTTAACCAGGGCCATACATTGAATGACATATCAATGAGGGCTGCACATTGAATGGCTTATTGGATCTTAGCAAACTAAATTTAGCTTCAGCTAATGTACTGGAAGCATTTGAATCCTAACTGCAATGTATGTACTTTCCACGATGGGTGTAAGCAAGGAATCGATCAGCAAATTTTTAATAGGAAATCAATTTCATGTAAAATTACGCATCTCAGTCCTAAAATTGCAAGCAAAGCTTACAGGTGAAAAGTTGAAAGGCTGAAGTAACAGCAGAGAAAAAGCAAACTCAAGACTGCAATCAAAAATTTCGTAACACAAGCTCATAAATCATAACATCTCAACAAATTGACTGATGTTATGATTTATGAGCCTGTGTTACGAAATTTTTGATTGCAGTCTTAAGTTTGTTTTTTCTCTGCTGTTACTTCAGCCTTTCAACTTTTCACCNGTGAGCTTTACTTGCAATTTTCAGGACTGAGGATGCGTAATTTTACGTGAAATCTATTTCCTATAAAAAATTTGCNGATCGATTCCTTGCTTACATCCATTGTGGAAAGTACATACTGGAATAGAGATATGCAAGTTTGAATCATCGCAAAAAGATGAAAGGAGATGGCAGTCGACGGATTCCTTGAAAGCATACAGAAACACTAGTGCTTTTAAGTGTCGCTAACTGCAATGGTAACATATGTGATGAAGTGGCACTGAAGACCGCCTGCATCAAAATTGCAAATTCAAAATTATCAAAAAAGCGACAGGTTGTCAGGATATAGGATACTTTCACTGCAGTGAAAACCTGAACTGGGCTGAACAAAACCTTCAACTGGGCCACATGCAGCCGCATGCTAGACATAGGTGCCTTAAAGCCTACTATTGGGAACAACTTTTAAAAGTTTTCTTTGAGGATGTCAATGAAGAAACACTAACAAGTATGTAAATGAACCTCTTTCATAAAATTAAGAGTATAACTAATAAAACTTGCTTGTTGTGGGATTGGCCCACTGTGAAAGACATGGATATTATCTTCTATGTGTTAAGTATTGTTTTCATTGTCCAGACCAGCCAATACTTACAGATGCTGGCAGAGGAAAGGCTTGTTTAATTTTTAAGCAAGAGAAAGATGTCCAAACAGTTTGCCAACCTCTGGAAGTTTGGAAAAGCATACTGATGACCTGCTCAAGACTGCTTGAACAGAAGTGATATTGTAATCGGCTGTTTTTCCATGAAAGCATACTGTAAATAAATCACTGCAAGTCTACATCATGGTTAAACAGTTGTGCAAAGAAGTGGATTACTTTTAATGAGCAGAACACAGGTAAATATGGATGAAAGTGCAGTAGCTTTTTTTACCCCTTTAACTGTGTGAAAAACAAGTGTTTTTTTGTTATAATTTTTCTTTGGGAAAAGATAACCAAAAAATTCAATGTCACAATATACTTTGACATGGGGGTAACCTTTTATCAAAAGACTAAGAAAATGTCTTAGCTTGTTTCAGAGTATGTACAACAAACTTAAATTTTTGTTTTTTTTACCCATTTCACTATAAACAACTTCCTCCATTGAATGCTTTTCTAAATGGGGTATGTGTACAATTTTCTGACCAAGTAAAATATCAGCAATAATTGTAAAGCCACATCAGTGACCCACATCAAGCGAATTCAATCGCAATTTATTGCATAAGGAAACTAGTTTTGTGTGTTACACATCTTCAGTTTTGCACAAAGGTCGATATGAAACAAAGAAAAATTACGTACTGTTGCTAAGATCAATACTCAAGATTACAAAAATTGAGCACAATTACAACCCCTCCACTAAACACAGCCACAAAACAGTTCAACGAACCAGGTCGTAACGACCATTCGGCACTCTGATTGACAAAAAATTTTCTCCACGTTTAGCGTGGTTTCTGTCTCAGACGATCATGTGGTTTGCAACAGACCGTGACGTGCAGTGTGGAAAAAATCTAACAGGCCAACTTAAGTTAGTTTCGGCGGTAATGCCAAATGGAGTAATTCTACAGTTGCGGTACAATAAACGATTCAGTTTTTCCATGCTAGAAATTTTCAAGCAACAATTCATAAGTCATTCCCTTGTCTCTCAAAGTTTTTTATTTGATGTCAACCTCAGCCGAAAGCACCAGCAGCTGGGATTTGCCTCTCCTTATTGAAAACAACAATTACAGACTCTAGCTTTGCAGCCGGCTGTTTGAGGAATCTCCTGCCTGGTTCTGCTCCCATCTTCTTGCAATAATTCAAGCTTGCACTCATCATTCAGCAATTATTGTAAAGCCACAGCAGTGACCCACATCAAGTGAATCAATCGCCATTTATTGGGCAAGGAAACTAGTTTTGTGTGTTACACATCTTCACTCCTGCGCAAAAGTCGACATATGAAACAAAAAGAAAAATTACGTGCTGTTGCTAAGATCAAAACCAAGATTACAAAAATTGAGCACAATTACAACCCCTCCACTAAACACCACGGCAAAACAGTTCAACGAACCAGATTGCAACAGCCATTTGGCACTCTGATTGACAAAAAATTCTCTCCGCGTTTAGCGTGGTTTCTGTCCCAGACAATCACGTGGTTTGCAACAGACCGTAACTGTGTTTAGTGGAGGGGTTGTAATTGTGCTTTGTGTTTAGTGCAGGGGTTGTAATTGTGCTTCGTGTGTTTAGTGGAGGGGTAGTAATTGTGCTCAATTTTTATAATCTTGAATTTTGATCTTAGCAACAGTACGTAATTTTTCTTTTTGTTTCCTATGTCAACTTTTGCACAGACTGAAGATATGTAACACACAAAACTAGTTTCCTTACACAATAAATTGCGATTGATTCACTTGATGTGGGTCACTGCTATGGCTTTACAATTATTGCTGAATGATGAGTGCAAGAGGATGGGAGCAGAACCAGGTAGGACATTCCTCAGACAGCCGGCTGCAAAGCTAGAGCCTGTAATTGTTGCAAGTAAAATATCATGGTGTATTAGTAAATGCCTCATTGAAGGACAATGACATCCAGAGACAAGTGAAATCGCTGTACATAGTAGACATAGATTCTTCCGCTCGTGTGGCAAACATAGCGTTTTATTCTAACCATGTCACTGCCAGTGGACCTATAACCACTTAAATCATGTCCTTCTTCACAGAGAAACCCGAGTTGTTTATTTATGGATCCCAGCAGACCGGCACATCCCAGGCAATTACACAGCAGATGCATTGGCTTGACTCTGCACCATAAATGGCCTTTGACCCAACGATGTTGTTTACAAAAAAGCCTTGATCAAATTAAGTCTGTCCGAATCCACCTCCTCCATGTCTATTGATTGCTGGCAACTATGGAATGACCAGTATACAGCTTCCAAGAAAGCAACGCACTACAAATTACTTTTCCCAAATATCGACAAAACATTATAACACTTCCTCCTAAGGTCTTCCATCTGTGTGCTGGCCACTTCCAACTCAACGGACATCTCCACAAACTCAGATTACATCTGAACAGTTTCTGTGATACATGTGGCACTCTGGAAACTGTTGAACACTTTTTGATTCATTGCTCCAAATTCAATAAACAAAGGACAGAGTTAAAAAGTAACATCCGTGCCCTGCAAATAAACTTTGATTGGATCACACTCTTGCAAACAATTAGAGCACAACGCTATATCCTGACCTACATAAAACAAACAGGGCAACCGATATAATACGACTTCCCAAACTCTGTCCTGGCACTACATAGACTACGCGCTGCACAGCGCCAAAAAAAACAAAACAAACAAACAAGGCATAATATGTTTGCTTGCTATACCACTGGTCGAGGAAAGAATGGTAATATTTGCACTACCGAGCCTGCCAGGACTTCATGCCCAAACTGCTTGAACAATCATCTCTGCTCTGATCAACACCAAAAAGTAGATATAGACCGATATATCGGGTCAGTATTTGGGTTTGACTGATGTATCGGTATCAGCCAAAACAGCCGATTTCATTTGGCCGATTTTATCGGCTTGAGTAGGTGTTGACAAAACGCTGTTATATTCCTCATGCCTCCAGACAACTTGCGCCAGGTAGCATAACGAACCAAGTCAAGACAGTTATCTTGCAGCAATGCTGGCAGGTGCATTTTCACAAACAAGCAGACCAGATGAACCATGAAGCTTGGCCGTTGCAGCCAAAACAAAATCATCATCATTAATCAGATTAATTTAAAAACAGTAAAATATTGAAATTGCTGCAATGTGAAAATTTTTAGCTCATAAATCCTGATTTTTGAAGTTTTTCAAAAAAAGGTAAGGCATATAATACATTACATTTTTGATAATGAAGCAGAAAACAAGATCTACGAATTTTGGAAATATTGGTTACCGGTATTGGTCCATGAATGATCGATATAATGGTATCAGCTATCGGTCCACAAATGGCCGATATATCAGCCAAAAAAAAGCCATATCAGTCGATCTCTACCAGAAAGGCCTGGAAAAAACTCGTTTCACTATTTGATGCTATTCATCAGGATCACATTTCAGATAAAGTTAACATGGTAGTTGATTTACTGGGTTTTGAAAGAAGAGATAACGAATCGAAAAATAGCTTCCTTATAAACCTTTGGTGGACCGCATTGGCCATATCGATGGCTTTCGCTACCAATAGCACAGCCAGCCGAAAAAATTTGGGGGGACTAAATGTTTGATTTTAGGTGAATAACACTTATTTTGTTTGGAATAGTGGCACAAAATGACTATGTTCTACAAATTTGGGAGGGAAAACACAAATTCGGCTATGCCTATGTTTGCGACCTCTGCTGTACCACTTCTGTGGCAGTAACCGAGTTTGTTTTGCTCATTTTGGAACATTTAAGTGGTCACCGCATTGTTTCTAAAGTCAAGCAGTGCCCATGCTTGGCTAGTGGTCAACTAGACAACCGATATAGCTGCATTTTGCTGCTCATTCCATTTGTCACAGCTGGCCAGAGCTAGGATTTTCAACCCTGCGCCGTGTTACCACCAAGCAATGAAACTGGCTGCTTTATGTAATTCTGAATGCGATGATAAATGTTTTAATGAATGGTCCAGACAGAACCGTTGCCAGAAAGTCTTCAATAGAGGGGCTTTACATTTGTGCCAGGGTCTTCACATTCTAAAAATTGACAAACTCCACTGATTTATGGTGTTTCATATTTAAATTTGTGGGTCCTTGGAGCTTTTGGGGCCTGGCTAAGCCCACCACAGGCCCCCATAGCAATGAGACTAGGTCCAGAGCAGCAGGCGCGCTTGGGATTGCTCATGAGATTTGTGATTGAAATGGAGCAAAGAATAAACAGTGGCAGAGTGAGCACTAAACACTGTAGAATCTGCAGATGATGAGTAAGAAACTGATGCTTTTAGTGATGAACAAGAGCTGTTTAGTGAAGTTGAAATTGAAAAGTTTGCGTTGTCATTTTTGTAAATACAGTAGTACTAATTGTGCACTGTGACTGACAATACTGTAATACGTTTAGGAATCATATTGAATGTTTTGCTAAAAATGTGGCCTCATAAAATTTCTTGGTGTTCCCTTATACCAAACCTTGCTGACTAGTATGAAGCACTTACGAGCTGCCCACAACAATACCTACCAAATTACACATTACATACCCCTAAATGTAAGTGTTCACCTACACTAGGATAACCACTGTGTCAGGACCTTTGATGCCTTCTTTAGAAACAATCTACATGGCTTTGTTCGCAGATGTGAGTTGCCATCAAATTTTTTTATCTGATCACTTCAAAGATCTGATGCTTTTTACAAATCTTCATTTTTCCTCCATTATTTAATGCAATTGTATGATGGTGACCAATTGCAATAGTTGCTGGTGTGTAGTCTTGTCTTGCTGTCTGTTTTCTTCCAACATTGCCTATGCATAGCAATCTAAACTTTTGCATCGTGGAGCCTTATGATTTTTGTTTTTTTCTAAAAAATGTCTTGCAAAAATCATTTGTAACCTTCATCACATCAATTTACATGCTTCTGTGAGCATCCCCATCTGATGGTTTTTGCCATTTACAATACCTGACAGTAATGTCTTCATTTTTTCCCCACTGTCAGATTACTATTTAATGATAAATGAATGCAGTTATAGCTGGTGCGTAGTTGCAGAGTTTGGTATCTCCCTGTGTTGTCTTGTCATGGAATGCTTGTTTGTTAGATTAGGCAATTTAGCTATAGGTTTTTTAGCCACAATTTGACAACATTTAGCTACGATTGAGTTACATTATTTTTAGCTTAGCTTTTTTAACTCACTACAATAATTAGCCATAATTTCTTCTTCATCTACCCTTCACCTATTGGATTTCTTTTTATTGATTAACCTTTTGTGAACTGTTTTAATCTTTTTCAGACCACAAGGCACACTTATGCTTTAATTTTCTGAAAAATTGAAAGTTTGCCTTATGATGCAGTGCACCTATTGTCTGAATCTGGTTGTACTTCCACACCTAGAACCAATTTTATGTGGTATACTGTGCTATTTATTTAATTGCTAGTTATAGCTTAACCATGAGTGCTGCGCATGTTTGAGTTCAAAGACTGCTGTTAACCACTTGACAGTTTTGTCCACTGTCTTACCAGAGGTTTTCACATGCATTCAAAATCATGATTTTTTTCTGACAGACCATTACATTATGTAATAAAACAACAACGATTGCAGTGAGCAGTGCATGTGGTTCTGTGAGTCGCTAACACATACCTTAATGTTGAAGCACAGATTGCATTACTCTGCGAAGCTCGTGACCACATTGGTGCACACTGAATTAAACACACGCACAGCTTTCAGTTCATTATATTCTTCATTTAATGCATCTTATAATCCAGCGTGCATTATGTATGAAAACAGAACAGTTAAGCAAACAATTATTGATACTGCATCGTATAATCCAGTGCACCTTATGGCCCGAAAAATATGGAACTATATCTGAAATCTCTGATTGGCTGAATTATTATTTCCAGCCGTATCTTTTCATCCTGATTTAACTATGCTATGTTCTCTGCAGTACGTATATGCAACTATGGCATTTCATCATGGTCTATGGGTGTCTGTGTTGATAAAAATTGCTTTTTGCACCTGCTACTCCAATCTGTTCTCTAATGTCACAGCTGCTGCATGGCTTTTCGTGTCATAACCTCCGTTGTCACTTACTTTTCTTACCTAGATGTGCATGCCTCACTTATTCATCTGTTTGTCTTTCAACTCTAAACACATTTCCTGCCACCATAATCAGTGTTATGTAAGTGAATGTTGCATATATAATTTGGATTTCTTGGGTTTGTCTTTGTTTTATTACACCACTTTGATATTTTTTGTATGCTCCTTATTAGGGCTGGGTTCAAGCAACAAAAATCATTGTTTAAGTAATAAGACATTTCTAACAGATTACATAATAACAGTAATAATTAATGATTTGATTACATACTTGTGGTCCATATCACAGTCACAATCATACAACACAAGAGCCAAAAAACGGTTAGCCATAACGCGTTACAGAATCGGTGTTTGCACACGACCAACATTGATAGTCTGAGAAAAACACTTTAACAGCACCCTAACTGTAGCATCATTCACCCATCATAATGCAGGGACCCAGTAGTGTGAGGGAAATGACAGCATTCTACAGTAACATCAAAATTTTGAGGCAAACAGAAGTCACATGGGGGTGTACATTGGCATGCAAACTATTCCAGGTTTCAAGTGCTTCGCAACGCATTTATCATGAGATTGACAGCCAATTAATTTTCCTGAATTTTAAAGCAGGATTTGACAATTAGCATTTTACTAGTTATATATATTTGTTACTTTTTTATGCTTGTTTTGTACACGTTGCCCACAGCAGTATTTAACTACACAAAACCAATACTGATGAGACACGAACACCGAAACAATGCACCAACAACTATTGCAGTTGGTTACATCATACAACAGCATTGAATAATTAAGGAAAAATGAAGGTTTGTAAAAAGCATCAAACATTTGAAGTGATCAGATAAAAAAGTTAGATGAATTGAAGATGCGCAGCATACAAAAATTCATACAATTCATTTCTTAACAAGGCATCAAAAGTCCGGACACAATGGCTAGCCTGGTTGGGGTTGAACCAGTGACGTGCCATCAAGGGAGGCAGTGCTTCTCCTGCCATAATCATGAAATGTGCAATATGAATTAAGGATCCAAAATAACAAATTGAATAAACATTTGTCCTTTAATCGTGAAAAGGTGCAATTACTGTATGATTCTAATCATTTTCACAGTCAATACATCTGAATTGGCATATTTCTTCAAGTCATGGGAAAGTCACGAAGGGAGGCAGCAACTCCTTGTGCCTGCTCTTGCCAGGTGACTTTGGCATTGAGCAGTCGCTCACAAACTGTATTGGTGAGTGTATGCCATGCAGTTAATCTCTCTGTAACCTTCATGTCAGCTGCAGTGTAATGTTTGTATACGCTTTTAATATATACACTCACAATCTACACTCTGGATCTAGATCAGTGCTCTTCAACCTTTTTGTCATCGTGGGACCCCTGACATACTTTCGTGTTGTCATGGAAGCCCATTAACAAAAATTTGAAAAACAAAAATTACTTCTAAGAAAATCAAATATTTCATTATTAGACACTTCAACAAATAAACAGTTATTACAAAAGTTAAAAAATAAGAAATTTAATGACTCAGTTGTTCTTGCATTTTTGGAATGTAGCTGCTATATTCAGAATTTGGTCATCCGGCAAAAAGAACCCGTATCTAAAATATGTGTTGTCCCATTTTCCAACTTTGGCAATTGAATTACATTTGTTCCGCTTTGTATTAAGTGCCTCTTTTACATTTGAACTGCATTGCTCATTACCGTCCACACTTTCACCGTTGTTATTATTTTGCTTCACATAAGAAAATATGCTATTTTGCTTCATCTGGCGTGACTTAATAGTACAAAGATGGGTTTCACATTGTTTTTACTTTATGCCCACAAAGGTTGAACAACAGCGCTAGTCTCTACTAGACTCTCTCAACAGCACTACTCTCTACTAGATTCAGGCTGAGTCTACTTTCTACTCACTCATAGGCAAGAAATCTATTCACCTCAATGACTTGTTATATGTGTGATTATGCATGTCATGTATAATATTGCATTTGTAGCAACAGACGTGGCTTTTAAAATCTTAGCTTTTCTGAAAACAAATTACTTGAAACATCATGTTATGGAAAAATTACTTCATCAAGTAATTATGAAATATTTTCAAGCAAGTAATTAAGGAACTCCTTGTATTATATATCTTTTAATGTGTTTATTTGAAATGTTTTATATGCAATTCTTGTTGCCCCTGCTGGAATTGAATACCTTTTCTATTTACACAAAATTTTTAAATTGTTCACTCTGCTTGATCAATGACCTATTATTATGTGTACTTGTTATGTCTGTAACTGTTCCTATGTCTCCATTTATATAGGATAGCTACAGTTTTTTGATGACCAAGTGTTTTCCCATCAACTTCTGTTAGGAATATTAATTGTAGTGTTTGCTTCACTTGCAGTTTTTTTTTTTGTCTAGGTGTTTATATTACACTATATTCATCATCTACAATATGTTAATGTGTTCTTTATCATATGTATTATACTCCAGAAAAAAAAGCATGTTGTAAATACCCATAGTCAGTGACACCCAAAAGTAAATTCATACACATTGGTTTTAGCCAACTGACTGATTCATTAATCTCTGGCTACTTCAAAAAGCTTATGTAGGTACACTGCATTTATTGTTTCATAATTTATAAAATTAATTGTAGTGCTTGTTAATGTTATAACTTAGACTGCATTTTTTGAGAAGTGCACACTTGAGACTTCTTGAATGGTTTTGCATCATACTTTTGAGTCATGTGCTAGGTTATTGGCATGTTAAAGAAAAATGGCAAGACTTGTTGAGTCTGGTATGGGATGTAATAATCAAACACACTGCTTTTCATACAGGCCTTGTAATAGCAAACATTGAGACAGCAAATCACAAGAATAACAATGACTTTGAGTGCATGCATATTTTAACCAGCAGAGATGATTGATTTAAATCAGTGATTTTTGAATCTTGATTTAATTCAAACAATAAAGATAGGGCCCTGGGCCTCAACTGCAAGAGCCAATTTTTTGCCTCAAGTTTTTATTCAAAACTAAGCCATAATCTGAGTCTTTGGAGCCCTGGTTTTCTAGAGTTTCTGGTTTGAAAGTTATGGCCTGAACACAACAAAAACTTGATAATTAAATAGTCAGGAGATGATATAATTTGTTGTTTTTAGGCCCTAACTTTTGAACTAGAAATGCTTGAGTATGGTTGCTGTCTCCTGCATCAATACAGTTGCCCAAGAAGTGGTTGGTTGCAACTAGTTTGTGTCATGGATTTGCATAAATCAGCGAAGAGTTTGGCATGAGAAAGTGTAAACCCAGTTAAAATGAAACATTGCCTGGGTCACTGACTGCTTTCCTTTCAAGTTTATTCCTACCCACACAGACAATTTTTGCACTTCAGCGGTTCATATTGTGGCACCAAGAGGAACCATCTTCTGTCTTTTGTAGGCCAGCTTTTCAGATGTGGATCAGGTTTAGGTGGACATAGTGCACTGCTCTTTGTTGAATGTAGCACAGCTGTTGGCATCCAATACTGAGACACCAACTGTGGTGCAGAAATATTCAATGGACATCGGCCTACTGGGAATAATGGAGGAGGCCTAGGTCATTCCATGTCAAATTAACCAAAAAAAGTGGAAAAGTCAACCCACCATCTCAAATTATCCTCAAATTTAATAAGCAGATAGAACTTTTCATGCTGATTCCAACAAACTAAATGGTTTTGAAATTGGTTGAGGTTTCGCAAAGTTAATGGCCATACAGAATGACTACTTCTTGTGCTCAATGAAGTGCAGTGACTAGCAAGAAAACCATCAATCAACTTCAAAACTAACTCAGTCTTACTGTATTCATTCAATTGTTGTAAAAATTTGACAAGAGTTTGTCTCCAGTAACTCATCTTCACTTGTGAATAAAATTTTCAAACCTCATCTTTTGAGGGTTTGAACAGCGTTAGCTCAATCGACTGGTGAGTTATGGAGTTGCAAAGACCCCAATATGGGCAAATGATACCTTCAAAAGTTATGATCTAAAATAAACAAAGTAATTAATCCCATAATTAGATAATTACTTTGTTTATTTTACAACATAACTTTTGGACCAGAAATGCTAGAAAGTCCATCAAGATCTCAAAAGATGCAAATCCTGGCCTAGTTCCCAATGAAAACTTCATCAAAATACTTCCATGTGGCCGTTGGGCCCAGGTCAAGTACCAGCAGCCAAAAATGGCCAAAAACCTACCTTACTTATGACATCACTCACAAAAAACTGAAACCCAAAACCAAACAAATTTTTCATTGCAGACTCGAAGACTTGCCAAGTCTTTTGAGAGTTTGAACAGCTCTCTAGCGCAGTCGGCTGAGGAGCTGTGCAGTTGGTAAGTCAACTAAAATATGCCTGGTTTTTCTCTGATTTCCAAGTATGATATATATACTCGTAGACTGGCAGTCAATGTGTTAATATGATTGATAAAACTTTAATTGCTTTCATAACTTGTGTTGTCATAACAAGTCAATGCCTTCAATAATAAGTGCAATTGATTAGAATACCAATTATATGTGTCATATAAATCACAGAAAGCTTCAAAACTGCGTATGATTTTTGTGTTGATTTTATCACTGATTTGAATAAAATGATTTAAATCAATCAACCCTGACTAGAAATGGCAAACTTCCATTCAAACCTTTTTGTGCTTATGCAAATAAGTTCATAACACCAGTGTACAAAATGAAATATTTATTGAAATGGCAATATATACTGAAACTACCAGTTTAATGATTTCATTGATACTCGTGACATACATGCATAAAATGTCAAAAACTTATAATAAGATATGTTTCATGAATCAAAAATATGTTCTATAACTAGGTTTACAGTAAGTTGCCTTCATTTGATGGAATTTAAATGCAAATTTCATTTTGTGACAGTCTACACTTTCGAACTTGTGGCATTCTAATAGTTATGACTTTTGAATCTACAAGAGTTAATGATTTTAGTCCACATGTCATTTTTGCAGTTAAATGATACAGAATTGTACCCTCATAGTTGCTATGATTGAAAAAACTTCAAGTGATTTTAACTTGTGTTTTCATAAAAACTCTGCCTTCTACACTAATACGGTATAAGCTATATGAAAACCTATTAGAATGATCATTAAATGTGTCGTAGACATCACACAAAGCTCTGAAACGAGATGATTTTTTTTTTATTGCTTGATTTAAATCAAGTGCGGGTTGCGGGAACCCTAATTTGTGGGGCAAGTGCAGGAACCTGCACTGCTATGTGTGTAGGTGTGTGCATGAGTTGAACTTGCTGTGGGGAAGGGTGGGAATGGGTGTGGGGTAGGTACAGGATGTAAAATTCTTTGTGGGGGTAACTGAATTTTCAGCTAAAAAATTGCAAAAGACGTGAAAATAATCAGCTTAAAAATCGCAAAACCTGTGGATGTACTAAACTTGTTTGCCAGCATTGCACTTAGGCCAGTAGGCTTACAGCAATTATTACAATATGATGTAATAATCCATTGTTGCAAAACAATAGGTCAGACTCTTGCCATGTGGTTAAGGTTGCCAGATAGTGCCGAATTTGGAAAATATTGGCAAAAATCAATGTTTTTCAAAAAATTTGCCACCTTTTTTGGCAATATTCATCATGCCAAATATTTGCCATTTTGTGAAATACAAATACATTTTGAATTATTTATCAAATTAATACCTAAACTTTAAATTGAAAATTTAGTTCAGCATTAATGGCTGGGAATCTTTTACAAGTACAACTGATCATGTGTTTGAACATGATAAATTGCTTGAAGATGATGCTGTTAGCATTGCAATGTTACCTTTAACTCACAAACAATCTGAAATGTGTATTTTTTTCAAAATTGACTTCTCACTGTGTTTCAAGTCTTGCTAGACTTAGGTTTGTGTGCATTTATAGTAGGCCTACAAAACATATGACCCACGCAAGGACACCGAAGCAACAGCAGGGGGTGGTAAAAGAGTTGACAGCAATGGAAACTTATGTAAAGCAAAATATCATTACTAATTATGCTTGTTTTTGATCAGCAACTATGTTGACCTGAAAGATAGTAAAAGAGATACAGCAAACCCCTCTGAATTTTCTGAGTGACCGCAAATGGCTGAAATAAATTTATTTGAAGTCGATCTTTATAAACAATGAATTGAGCTATGATACTTTTAGGAAAAGGCACCTCTGCCCCTGTTGCCACCCTTACGAAAGTGCAGGAGTCATTACCATGCTCTATGGCATCCCTGGGCTCGCAGCCACATGCAACCCTCGGAGCTTTTTTGTGGCCTATGAGAGCTTTCTTGATTATAGATAATTTTGCAAAAGCATTTTCTTTAGATATCTTGTTCCAGAATTTGTTCCAAACCATAATGAAATAAAATAGATAAGACATTTGCGGCCCGCGAAAAATTTATGTTGATCAATTTGGCACTTTGAGGTTTCTGAGTAGCGCAAGTCTGATTTAAAGCAGTGATTCTGTAAGTAGGCCTAATCATGAACCTGAAATATTACATCAAGTTTTTAACTATGAATCAATTCACCCCATTTTGATTCTCATTAAGACAAATATTTTTTTAACTGTCAAAGTTAAAAAATGAAGTAGATAAAATATGAATTGAAAAAACGTTAAATTTAAAAAAATTAATATTGGCAAAAACATTGCCATTTTCAAAAATGATTTGCCAACAATTGGATGAACACTTTTTCGTGAAGCATCTGGCAACCCTGCATGCAGCAGGCAAGTGAAATTTCCATTTTCTAATGCTACCATCGTACATGGTAAGGAATAATTCAATCTAACAGCCCTTCTTAATGGATAAGACAGCGCTTAACGCACAGCTGGTAACAACTCTATGGAAACGTGGTTTTTATCACCTCAAATCTGTTGACTGCAGAAGATCAGATCTGTGGAAAAGTTTTGGTTGCTGCACAGCACTCTAGTATGCATCACCTAACAAGGTTGTGTTAACCGGTGTACGATATATTCGTACCTGAAAATCGGCCTAAAACCAGCAGTTTTTGATTGCCTTATCAATGCCATGGCTCCTCCGCCCACTACGCTAGAGACCTCAGCAGGTCATCCAAAGTATCACAAGACTCCGATTGTGGCCTAGTTTCCAATAAAAACTTCAGCAAAATACCAAATGGTTCGGGCCTAGAACCAGGTGAAGTGGGTCAAGGTTGACTAAAAGTCCTCCACTTGTGAGGTCACTCACAAAAAATCCACAACCCTCAACCAAAAAAAATTTTTTTCTCGTGCAAGCTAAAAGATTTGCCGAGTTTTGAGTGTTTGAACAGCTCTCCAGTGCTTTTGGCGCCAGAGTTACACTCTCGCAAAGCCATGTGCGATCTGGCTGTTTTGGCGCGAAATGCTTGAAACAGGCTGGGCGTGAAGATGTTGATGAGCTGGCTTGATTACAATCATTGTAAAGCTACATGAAGTGGCCAAGGTCATTAAACATTGTACATTGATTATGTATTTGGTTGAATAAGTTAAATTTTTTGACCAGAATAATAGGTCTGGGATTTTAGTTTGACCTTTTTTAACATTTGATTCTGCATTTTCGGCTCTGGATTTTTCTGTCAACTTTTCAGAACTTGTGGTTAAGGTCTTGAGTTAATATACTAATATGTTATTGTGTAACTTTGAATGTTTCTAATGGCAGTTATATGTAAAATCAACAAATGTTTTCTTTTCCTAAATGATAAAGTATTTCAATGTGGTGTACATAGTTTCTATTTTTGGATGATCTAAGGAAAGTTGGCATGTCTTGTGGTCAAGCATATTTGGTGCAAGAAGAGTTTAAATGAAGGTAAAGAAACAAGTGTGAAGTATGTCGGAAAACACAGCTGAAAAAAGAGGTTTGTCAAATAAAACTTCAATTGTTTTTTTATGTCAGACTGTTTCAAAGGAGTGAGAAAAATATCTTATTGTGAAATGGTGCTGTCAAAGTAATAAGACTAGTTAAATATAAATTGCTTTTAATGTTTTATATTGTTGCTTAGCTAAAAATTGTTATGAGCATGAAATTGGCTATGGCGAAAGGTACAGCTGAAACGTTAAGGCTTTTCTTGGCCAAAACCAACACTGATGTTTTTCATTGATGATAACTGATTCCAATATTTTTGCATTGCTCAAACCACAGTTGAAATACTATAGTGCATTTTTTCCTTCAGTATGTAGGCTTTGCACTAAAATAAATAATAACATAAGTTTAAAAATGAAAGGGCAGATTGTCATTGTGGCAAGTTGGAAACATTTACAGATACACAGTGCCTATTTTGTTTCATAAGGCAAAACGACTACTGGAGCTATTTGCCTTGATTCCAATAGCAATTTTGCAGTGTTTACGAAAAGTAAATTTACTGGTATCCAAAAACAAAAAATTTTGCTAATAAACAGACACTTTTGAATAGAAAAAATTTTGTACTACAACATACTAGCAAAAAGGTTGTTTAGCTTCAAAACCTTGGCGCATTTTTAACAAAAACTTTAATTATTATTGAAAATTTTTTTTTGAAACATGCATTCAATTGCAGATTTTGCATGCATGCTTCTTGTTCCGCATGCGTGTTTACCCAATATTTTTTACGGAATTCAGTAGCAAAACCAAACATTTGAAACGCTCTTTTATGAGAACTAACTTATTGTGAAAAAACTTTGACAACAAATATTTGCGAGGAGATTTTGTTTTTTATTTTTCTTTGTGTTTATGATTTAAAACTTCATTTAAAGTTTTGAAGTGATTAAGTTCTATTCACTGAAAGCAAGGCAAGTACTGCATGCCTTGCATTCACTGACACTATGCCCCTGACTGTTAAAATTTACTTCAAATTGCAACATTTTTTCTGAAAGTTAGGAAACGTCTGCAGCTTATGTATGTGCTGCCAGTTACAACTGCTTCTGTAGAGCATTCTTTTTCATTTCTTTGTTTGTTTGAAAACGTACCTCTGAATGACCATGAGTGTGCAAAGACTGAATCACCAAATGATTTGTTTGTTCATGGAAATTGTGCAGAAAGTTTGAATGTTTAAAAGATAGCTTCAGAATTTGTTTCAAGAAATCAGAAATACTTGGAAAAGTGTGATGTGTGTCTGATTGTATGCTTTGTCTTCTGATTACACGACTATGCTTCTTTGTGACAATGTTAAGTAAAACAATGAATTTTGATGTTGAGAAACACAGATCATTCACTTTTTTCTAATAATTCTTGGCCTCTGGCCACACCGATCATTTTTGCCTTCCATCGCCATTTGTTCTATGTTGGAAGCATTGGTGGTATCATCTTTTATTCAGAACACAAATGTTTGATGTGAATACTGCTTCAATTAGTTCCAGGGCTCACTTGGAAACCAAGCCAATTCCTGCTAGTTGGTAACACGAGTTCTAGCTGTTTCACTGTTAAGTTACTTTGCTATGCAGTATACCATTGTAAGATTGTTCTACTAATGAAGTTGTGCCTTACGTGAATTGTGCAGAATCTCCAAGTTCTGAAAGTTCAACAAAAGTAACAAAAAAGCTCAGAGTTGCTCGACAGAAGATAACAGAATCGTTCAAATCAGCGACATTGAAAGAATTGTATCTTGAAAAATATAGGAGATACAGACGTGGTGGTAAAGGTATATGCTTATTTATTTAAATCTTTCATTTTTGAATTTGTAAGTTGTTGTAAATGACAAATCATTAGATGATACTTGGTAGTATGTTTTCGTGAAATAAGATATTTGTGCATATAACACTGTAGTAGAGTGAACATAGAGTTGTCAATATTCTTAGGAATTCTTTGCATAAGATGCCTGAATGCAGTCAAATTCAGTCCATCCAATGTAATCAGCTTGAAACCCAACATCATTAATTTGGTTGTGCGGGGGCATTACCACCCATCTTGTTATCATTGGTTGCAATGCCCCAAGTGGTTTTAGTCTGGGTGGCTGTTATTAAGTGCTCTAATCACACACTGAATCCTACCATCTATAACTAGGTATGTTTTAGAGGTTGACTGATATGGCTTTCTTGGGGCTGATACTGATATATCGGCCATTCATGGACTGATAGTCGATACCAATAACAGATATTTCCAAAATTTAAAAATCTTGGTTTCTGCTTCATTATCAAAAATATGATGTATTCCATGCTTTATCTTTTTTAAAAACCTTAAAAATTAGGATTTATGAGCTAAAATTTTTCGAACTGCTGCAATCTCAATATTTTGCTATGATTTTTAATTAATCTGATTAACTCGTTGCATTGTATGCACTGTCTGTAATGAATAAACAGTTCCATGAATAAAAAAGAATGTTACATATCAGTATAAACCAGTGTGCTTATAGCCTAATACATCAAGTTAAGAAAATAGAATCCTTGTAAGATGTTACGTGCAAGTGCTTCACAGTGAAAGTTGGCGTTACTAGTGAGCAACTATTGCATTTGTAATCATTAATAACACCACAAATGTTGCTTAACATAACACAATTCATTTCTCATGCAAACTTTTTTTAAATTAATCTGCGCTAAACTAGGTATTGATTGGACTTCTGCACCTTAAGTTACAGTTTAACTTTTCATGCTGCAAAAACTTCTCTATAAGTACAACCAGAGTTTATTCGTACACAACACCTGCAGGTGGTAGTGCGGTCTGAACAATAAGCTTCAAGCATTGCGAAACTTTACAATGATGGTTTTGTTTTGGCTGTGATGGCAAACGTGTGCTCCATGGTTCATCTTGTCTGCTTGTTTATGAAAACGTACCTGCTGGCATTGCTGCATGATAACTGTGTTGACTTGCTTTTTGATGTGTGAGGAATATAACAGCATTTTTTCAACATGTACTGAGGCTGATAAAATCAGCTGTTTTGGCTGATACCGATATATTGGCAAAACCCAGAATATTGGCCGGCTGATATATGAGTCTATCTCTAGTATGTTTGATTGTGCGCTCCGCCTAGTCTTTATTGTAAACTATTAGTGGTTCTGTCAGCAGGTGAGTACCTAGTAGTGCTCATGTTGCATGCTTCCATTGCTGTGTTCTACCATCAGTTGTCATCTGTGATTGCTTACAAACTGAACAAGCTGATATCTTCTTGGTTAGGTAATTTGGTGGTTGTGAGCAGGAGGTTGTCAAAAGTGAAGATTTTCTGTTGTACACCTTGATGTATCTGAAAGTGAGCAGGCATATGTATTCATATCTTTCATTTGAAAGTGAGCAGGCATATGAATTCATATCTTTCATTCACTGCATAAACAAATTCTAATTCCATATTATGTTGTTACGTATGTGAACAACAAAACACGTTGACATTTGTGGAGTGTCAAAAATGACTTGTGGGTACCCACCCATCTTTGCTTAGTCTACTCCATGAGCCATATGTCTAATTTCACAGTGAATGCTGCACTAGTGGCAGCCAATGGCAGCACCACGTGTGAAGTTTTCCCTTGGACCCATCCAGTAATGCTGAGCACAAAGCTGCACAGACTGCAAATAACATTTTTCAAGTCTTTGGTGTGATCCATCTGGGATTTGAACCCAGCCTACCAGTTTCAGCGACATGTGCTCTATCCCATTGTACCACCGTAGTAATTGCAAATTGGCAAACTTTCATCTGTGATAAATTCTCTAACTACAAAAATTTAGACCATGCACATTATTACTGTTGTGCTTGCAGCTGGCGTAATAATTCATTTATTATAATTTAGGACGTCACCATGTTGCAGCTGATCATTTCTATCGGTCTTCAAGTGGAAGCCAAGAAGATCTCACAAGTATTGATGGACAATCTCACAAAAAGGTATCTTTATTTTGTGTACTACCTGTCTAGCCAGCTGATCCTTAACACTTTGGTTGCCAGGTGGTTTCCCCGTGGCATTATTCACAGTTGCCGGGTGGTTTTGGCAGGAAATTCAAATGCCAGAAGGTAGATACTGCTAGACGTTTTCCAGTTTTAGGCTGAAACAGTAAGCACGGCCAACACTTCATTACCTTTACACTTAGTTAATCAATTGCCTACACATCAGATAATTTCCAAATCATTTTAGGCTGCATATGACAGCAACAAGCCTGGGCCTACTAGAGCCACCTTTTTTGCAAAATTTTCAGTTCATTGGAAGCATTTTTGAGACAAAAAAGCAGTTAACACTGGCAATAACACGTCCGCTGTCAGCACAAATATATTGTACTTGGAAATCGGGCTAAAATCAAACATAGTTTGGTTGTCTTACCAACTGCATCTAGCTCCTCAGCTGGTTGCGCTAGAGAGCTGTTCAAACCCTCAAAAGACTTGGTAAGTCTTCTGAGTCTGCAATGAAAAAAAAATCGGTTTTGGAATTCGGGTTTTTTTGTGAGTGACATCATAAGTGAGGTAGGTTTTTGGCCATTTTGGCTCATGTTACCTGGCCTGGGGCCCAACCACTAGATGGAAGTATTTTGCTCAAGTTTTCATTGGAAACTAAGCTAGAATCTGAGCCTTAGAGCCATTGATCGACTTTCTAACATTTCTGGTTCAAACGTTGTGGCCTAAAATAAACAAAATAATTACCTAATTAGTGGACTATTTGCTTATTTTGTTGATTTTGGGTCATAACTTTTGAACCTGAAATCTCAGCAAGTCATCCAAAGTATCAAAACACTCAGATTTAGCGCAGTTTCCAAGGAAAACATGAGCGAAATACTACCATCTAGCTGTTTGGGCTTAGGGCCAGATGAAGTGGACTGAAAAGATATAAAACTACTCTGCTTATGATGTCACTCATAAAAACTCCAAAAAATAAAAAATTTGCTGGAGTTATTCTTGCGCAAAACACATGCAAACTGCTGGTTTTTAGACTGAAACAGCCCAACCGCTAAGTTGTTAAGCAATTAAACTTTATCAACATGCCTGAATATACTTATATAAATGTTTCTAATACATTATTTCCTGCTTTCCTAACATTTGGCAGCATGACAATGCATTTACATTGCACAAAATTACTGCAGGATCCTGGTCTTACCTAGGTGGACCAACTCAAAAGAACTATGCTTTCAAACAGCCTCTGAACCACAAAGAGTTGGGATTTTCATTCGTGATCTGTATACAGGTATTACTTAAACTCACTCGAGGACCACATCTTTGAACTGTTTCCAGAAACGCAAATAAAAAAACGTTTTTGTACTTTCCTGATAACTTTGGAAGAGAAAAAACATTCATGCTTGTCGAGAACCTTAACTACTGCACAGAACGTTTCTACATAGAGTTACACACGCCAAGACAAATTGTTTAAGCATGGTTATTTGGCTGCTTGCTTTATCGCTGATAGACTTGAATTTATACTCCAGAGGGCATGTACTCAGCACTGTTCTTTGTTGCATCCTCTTTAGAGTGTGTGTGCCATTCTCAGCCTGCATGAGTCCTTTTGATACTGTTAATTAATGTACTGTTTGCAGTTACAAATCAATGTACTGTATATTATTTCAGAAAATGTCCTGAAATTTGAAATGTTCTGAACAAGACCAGATATTAGTTATGTAACATTGGCAAACAGCTTTTGATAGGCAGTACACGTTTCACTCATAGTTTTGTTCATGGTTAGGTCATTGAAAACTTGCAAAACAGCTTATCGTACTTTCCCAATGTTCACCTGCAGCATCACAAACTTGTTTTAGGCCCCAACCTGGTTAATTTTGATATGAGCAAACGCAGCAAGTAGTTCACACACTAAACAGGAAAAAATTCCAGCCTTTAACACTTTGAGAGCTGGCGTACGATATATTTGTACTTCGATTTCGGCCTAAAAGACAGCAGTTTTCGGTTGCCTTACCAACGCCCCAGCTCCTCCGACGATTGCACTAGAGAGCTGAATCAAGGAGTGAGCAATATTCAGACCACTCCACAACCATCTCAATAAACCAGTCTATGACATAACATTCGCTCCCAGGTTTTGTGCAGTAAGCAGATGGTTGCCTGCGAACACGGCCGTGGTTTTTGACTGTCTTAGTGACCCAGGTTTGCACAGAATTCCATGTTGTATGTTTCTTCATCGTACTGAAGTATTGTCTTTTAACACTTTGAGAGCCGGGTTAATTCAAGCGGTTCGCAAAAAACAGCTGATTCGCACGTGGCTTTGCGCGGGAATTTCTCCGCTCCTGTATGCTCTACAGACCCGG
>JGI24159J19872_10002576_pt1 | contig 21783 bp, 11 predicted proteins | sample Ectturendosymbi4_FD_19872 | JGI IMG/M metagenome (IMG submission 19872) | reverse complement strand
GGGCACTGGTGAGCTCAGCCCTTCCAAATTTAAATATGAAACACTATAAATCAGTAAAGATTTTATCAAATTTTCAGAATGTCAAGTCCCCTTGTGCAAATTTAAAACCCCTATTCAAGGCTTTCTGGCGACGCTTCTGGTTTTTAAACTTCGAGTCTTTTCACGCGACAGTTTAGTTGCGTTCGATTCTTACCAGTCTGAAAAAGGAAGAAACACGCGAATCGTGAACCTAGTAGTTACAACGGTGCGTTTTACGTGACGTGTTTTGCTCGTGTGTGAGATTTTTACAGCCGTGGTAGTAAGCGAGTTGCAACGTGGTCCTCACGTTGTGCTTCAAAATCTGTATGCAACCAACCGCCACACATACTATATAGGTGCAGTGTGTTTGCTTTTTTTTTTGAACACATATAAAAAAAACATATGTAATTCTTATGAAAAACGTCGACCATGTGTTTTGTCAAATATTTCAATTGTGGCGATTTCTGTTGGTTTGCCTGTGGCAGTTAATCCTGTTCCCGCCAGCCAAGTAGGATTTCATCAATTCCGTGCAATTTAACGCTTTTGCGTTGAAGACAGCAACAAACACAGTGATCGTGGGCACTCCAGTAATGATTTAGAATTTTTTACTGGCCGTATTTTGAGAACGCCATTTTCGGATTTTTGTTTTGTTCCTCGAAACAGTGGGAGAGGGGGCCTCGCAATTGGATTAGCCTAGGGCCTCACATCAGTTAAATCCGGCCCTGGTAAAACGTCTCGCAGAATTTCAGTAAGCACCATTTTAGAAAGCATCCTGCACTGATTCTTGATCTGACCTGAGATACTAACAGGTGTTTAGCGAAAACTGTCCTACTGTCATGTTAAAATGAACTGATTTCTGAACAAACTGCGGTATAAAAAACGAGATATAAAACCGTTTATTGCAAATTTTCATCAACTAGGTTAAGTTAGTTGCTACTCAGAACAAAATCATCGCAAAATGAAATTTACAATGCGTCTTTAAATACGATAAACCCATAGAAATAAGTAAAAAACAACACGCGAATGGGCAAGCAAACATTTTTTACAAATCATAAAATTTTACAAATTGAAAAAGTAGAAACGTATAAATACGTGAAGACAAATAGTAAAATGCGACGAAGTTAACCAGGAAATCACTCCACGGTCAGCATTAGATTGCTTATACCGCTGAGTTGTTGATTTTGCAAAATGCGTAAAAGAACGATTTAACAAATTAAAAAATAAATATAAAAAATTGGGATTTATCGCGTTTCACAAGCTTGATCTTGCGCAATCTTGTTGCATTTTCGTTTTCACTTGACTTGAAAAAAGGCTTGCTGTTTTTGAGCGATTTCTATTTTCAATTAATGACACTCAGAACTGCCACAATCAGTGGGATATGACATACGCTCTTCAGATAAATAGATAGAAAAGGTGGAAGCTTTCAGGAAAACCTTCTCATTACAATATGTTAAACAGCTTAACGAAATCTTTCGCATCAAGCAAGAATACTCGCAAAACAGGTAGACTGGCTTATAACATATACGGTAGCTTTGAGGAATACCAAAACATGTTGGCTAAATCACATTCCATAGCAACGGTGAATAAATACGAACGAAAAAAACAGGAGAAGGCAGATGCGATATATAAAAGTGCAGGAACACGCACTTAGTTATGATCTCTGTTGTTATTTGATGGAGGTGCTCTCAGACGGGCAAGCCTTACTCTGCTCTGTCCAACCGTTCTTGCTGCATTGGATCGGCTGTTGATTCCTTTTTTGTTCTTTCCTGCGAAACAAGAGTTCTGTGGATCAAACGGTCCAATTACTAAGTGCAATTTGGCAATCAATTCCCTCGCACAACGCTATCAGCCTTAAAACAATGTACTGGTTATGGTCAATACAGCACCGATGGATACTGATCTATTCTCCATCACACATCGGTACAGGTGAAAACCTTCTTTACTGTATCAACTATTGCAGAATCTTATTATGACCAGATTTTTTAGGTATGGACACCGTAATTACTGTGATTTCCACAGAAGTTGAAAATAACTAGAGATCATAATTTCTGTGCTGCTCTGTAGCAGATACTGCAATCATGGGACCGGTGCCGTTCCGCAACTCCGCGGCTGTTGCCCCTGAACTGAGGTAATTGCGAGGAAGGTTCGGCTCGAGTCGTGCTCCCCGTTACATGGTATATTTTCTGGTTTCATGTCCACTCTCTACCCTTTTGTGTAATGAACTGAGAACGAGAAAGGTCGAACATTCGTCTTCTCAACTCCTTTGGCTTCAGCTGAAATACGCCGCTGTGCACAGCAGTGCGAACTAAAGGTGACTTGATTCGGTTGAACCCACAGAGTTTTATATGCATCGAATACAATTATGAATAGAAGCGCACTGTTGTTTTTTGGCTCGTCACGTACTGTGTGATGTTCAAGGATCTGCAAGCGTCTATACCCGCAGTTACTCGTCCAAGTAATCAAACTAAAACTTCTGCGTAGCTATGCTCAGCTGATCAATTAAACCCCACCTTCTCACACAAAAGGTCACTCAGAACGTCTGTTTAAAAGATGCCTGGTGTCTGTTTGCTTTTACAGCTTCATTCGTTGTTGCATACAAAAGGGTATTTGTAAGCACGGTTTATTTATAAGTGTTTATTTTGTTTTCACTTTTATCTCAATCAGATTTCTAAGCATGAAATTGAATTACCTTTTTGATGTATTTAGTAAAAAAACTTCTCAAGTAAATGTCCTGTTCCGCATATTTGCCAAATTATAGATTAGTTTCCACGATTGGCATAAATGAATAGTCAACCGCATAGTTACGGAAACTCCATAGGCAATTTAAAAAGATCAGACAGTTTGCTTACTGGAAGAGAGACGTTGACTGGTTTCATCTCTTCTGCCTTTGCATCCGATCCAAAATCTCTTAACACTTTTAGGATAATTCTTGTCAACTTGGTTATCCAATCCCGAAAATCTCCAGTAGTTATTTCCTTTGAAAAAGTACGTTTTTCCTGAAAAGAACCAAGAAACTTAATGACATTGCCGTGTTTATAAAAATAATTTTTTACCGACAAACATGAATTACCTATGATGTAGTAGAAGGTGAATATTTCTCTTAATTAGAGGGTATGATTAGTTTGCTAGTTTGCTTTCAGTTAAAATCATTCGCATCGCTGCCAGTCATGGCCTTTATGTACACTCGATAACTTCTACAAGACCTTTGTCAAAGAACACTTGAAAACGTCTTGTTTGTTTTCCAGCGCAGTCGTTATAAGTGCATTGACAGGAATAGATATCCACAAATGATGCAAATTATGGCCGCAAAACAGTTTTACTTTCGAGGTAAATTTTTGAACAAGTATTGCACCAGACTGACTTGGAAAGTTTGTTTTGGTTTTGTTATAAACACGTTCAAAACTGCTGGCTGATTGACTTTAACAATTTCACATTCCTTTCCAAATCTGTGCTCATATTATGTCCCAGGAGGATCTTATCAACAAGAACGCCAGGAGCACAAAATTTAACATACCATTTTTCCAAGATAGAACAGCATTGGTTGAGTCGGGTATGCCGCTCCAATATCGACTGATCTTTCGTGGGGCGTATCTTCTCACACCGTCGTAGCGTTGGTATTCATTAAAACGGTAAAAATATCCATCTAGGAAAAAATAAACACAACGTTATGATCACCTCTACTGTTTCATCTTCAGATGAGCCCTGATAACTTGCACAGTTTGCTAAGCGATGATGCACCTGTCCTCTAGGCAAAGAGTTAATATTTTATAAAACAATTCACACAATCAGGCAGAAATTTTGCTCAGGCAAAATTGAACATGTTCTTTAGTTAAACTTATTAAGTTTTTGGGTAAACTCTTTCAGGCTATTAGCCGGGACACATAATAAAATTATCACTTTTAAATGGAATATTATCTGCAGCACTACCTACTTAAATATTGTATTAAGTTGATTGCTTTCGAGTTACCGTAAGCAGGCATGAGAATTTGCTCACAGGCGCGTTTCTGCGTAAAGCAGTGGTTCTTAACCTTTTTTCTATACCACGCCTCCCTAAAGTAATTGTCCTTTGCTTCAAGCCCCCCTGACTTTAAATAGGCTGTAAAAACAAATGTACTTATTGGTAAATTCATTGATCAAATCTTCCATGTTGTAGGGCGTATAAGGGTTCGCGCCCCCCTGGTAATTTATTGAAGCCCCCTGGGGAGCGCGCCCCCCAGGTGAACCACTGGCGTGAAGTGACTGTATGCGCCACCAGGCAATGCAACACATTTTAATGTGATGTTAAAGTAATTATTTTAGGCTCAATAAAGCAACTTTTCCACAACATCACAACATTGTTGGACCTCTGCTTCACTGGCAGTGGCGCATCCAAACTCGCTTACCTTTAAACAAGTAAATCATCCCGTCATCGCTCCACTGCACAGCACCGTCCGGATGCGAGGGAAGGCCGAGAGACGAAACATTTCGCGGGAATCCGCCTTCCAAAACCCTGTTTGAATCATATCTCCACATCCGATGTCCTGCGGAAAGTCGACGAATATCTGCCGTGAACTATCCTTTACTACAGGTACCAGCTAAGCATCTGATCCTAATTTGGAATGATAGTTGAAAAATAGGATATTACTTTTTATTGCTTTGTTCTCAGACACATTATAATTGTGAAACAGTNATGAACTAGAAAAATAAAACTGGTGTCCTCAAGTAATGATATTTCTGCAAATATGACNTATTTGTGTAAATTGAAAAAAGAGATTGAACTAGATTTTAATAGTCATGAAGCAGATGTATAATGCATGTTTGACCTCAAGAACTCCATGGACTTGTTAAACTTTATATTTTGCACCATAAAGGTATGACGCATTCAACAGTAACCACGTCTGTTGCAAACCTTTGAAAAAGTAAGTCCTTCCAGTGTATTTGGAATAAGCAGCAGCGTTTATGTTTCCGGGTAGACCGTTCCAAAACCGATTTATTTTTTTCGGATAACCTCTTACAACACCGTAATCGTTTATCTTCCAATAATATTGTCCTTTCAGAGCAAACACCACCTGTTTCCTCGTATCTGAAAAAAAGCATATCGTTCGCAACTGTTCTTTGAAGATTTACAGCCTGTCTGCTATCTTTTGCATGCACAACAAAACAAACATTAATCGGGGTCACAATCTTCAAAAGAAGCTCTGCAATGTTTTCTTAGGTCTTCATCTTCCTTGATAACTAATTTTTGACGTTCTCATGAGCTTGAAGGACCTACGCAGCTATGAGCTAGCTACATAGTACACACAGGATTGGAGAGAGCTATTTTTGATGTGGCAAGAATACTGACTTGCAGAAAGTGTAAGCATCAGGTCTAAAGAAGAATCTATGCACATGAATCTCTTACCGAAGAACGTTGCGTCGAACGAAATTCTTTTCCCGCAAACATCCATCGCTCCAACTTTTGGGGTTTTCGTCGGTGCTGTGGGGTTGGTTCTGGGCGGGCGAGTGGTCACTGGTTTCCGTTTTTCTTCGGTAGTAATTGGTCTCTTGCCTGTAGTAATACATAATCCGTAAGAATGATTTTGTANACTTGCTTCTGAAACAAACCAAAACGATTTAAACAAACGGGTAAGTGTATCCCAACTTTAANAGTGATTTTAGGATCAAGCACAAGGCAAGGAATAAGATCCAATCATACCTAAAACTAGAAGATTTAAAAGTGTTTATCACATACTCTGTACAAACACACATTTAAGTTTCTTTAATTGATATCTGGTTCACCCTGAAAAAAAATGTGCCACTATTCTTAACAGCTGCCATAACTAGCACGCAGTTTATAAAAAATTATGCTCTTTCGCAGCAACCCCAGGTATCGAATAATACTGTTTGTGTTCATTATCGTAAAATAGTCCAGTAATGTTGTCCAGCCTGTAAAAAAAACAGACGTCAAGTTTTTGGCAAAAGTACAAACTCTGCCGGTCCTTACCGTACAGCTGCTGTATGCCTGCAATGTCGTCGCTGTGCAACTCAAAGTTTGGCACGTAGCCTTGATAGAACGGAGCCATGAGCGATCCTGTCACGCTTGAATGACCCAAGCCTAAAGCGTGGCCGAATTCGTGAGCGGCGACGATAAAGAGGTTAACACCTGAAAATCAATAAAATTGTAGTTGCGTGGTTAGTGAAAATTAACAATTTCCGCTTTTAGCGCAAAGTAGTGTAATCCAGACATGAAACAATTTACTTAGGGATGCATCTACATAATCACATCATCCTAACCAAAATCTGTCTGTCTCAGAAACATTCCAACACATGTAACATGAAGCAAAACATACTCTTTTTACCTATTCCACGCATCATAACATAGTGTAACCTTTTAAGTGCCACGATTGGATTTTCTTGATATTCCAGGTAAATTTTTATTTGAGCAGTTTAAACAATTAACCTGTACATAAACCTTTAAGCCAAAGAAACTCAGAAAATGTTGGCACCTATTTCTAAAAGATATTTCCCTTAAATGAAGGTATAGCAAAGCTAGTCATGTAAATAAGCAGACCAGGTGAACCACTTCAAACCGTTTGCAGATTTAATACAGACATGACTTACCAGAGCCGCCCTTATAGTCAAACTGTTCATCTTCGTCAAAGTGAGCTCGTCCATCGCTTGGAAAAAAAGCGTGAGCCAATGTTCCACCTTCAAAACATGAAGAGTTAAAGATCAAGAGCTGATCACATGAATAATTTCGCGATCCGAGTGATTAATCGGAATACCGTTTGTCTTTCTAGTGGTGTGGCTTTGTGTAATAGAAGGTGTGATTTGTAAGTTTTTTTATTAGATATAACGTGTTTGTAGATTTAGACATTAAACATTGTTTGACACAAAACTAAAACGAGTTAGTAATCAACTTTGTTGACACCTTCATTTCATAAAAAAGTGGAAAGCCCCAAGCCAGAGATTTTATAATTTGTTAAGAACACAAAAAAAAACTGTTTTTGACAGGCCGTAGCCATGGGGTATTCAGGATAGTGACCTCCAAATTTTGTTGTGACCAGAAATTTCTATATACAGTTTATTTTAAACATATAATTAAAACAAAAATTTTTCTTCCCTAAACATGTATCCCCCGTCCCCCGAAACCTTAAAACCTTGCTACGGGCCTGGTTTTAGATGAGGTTAAACGTTTTTTTAATGATATATTTAACAATTGGCGGCAGGCTGATCATTGCTTTTTGTAGGGGCGGTTGAGGTGAACGCTCTTGCCCAAGGAGCGCTACGGCGATTCATTCAGTGGCCATGGATCGAACACTCCACCTTCCAATCGAGAGGCGGACACTGTATCACAGAACTAATCGCCGCCCCAGGGTTAACGTTCAATGAAAACATGAAAGCAAATGATGAAGATGTTTGTTTGACGTTCAAGAGCGAGTTTAGATAAAAACCAGCTCTTTCCTCCTCGATAAATGCAGAAATCTAATCTGAAAATATCTTAATCCATTTGATTGGTTTCTGCCTTGCATTGAACTATATTGGGAAGTAATTTATAACCTTCTTCCATCTTTTTCTGGCTGTCTCTCAGCGGTCAGCTAGCTGCTGTGATTTATTCAGTGCCTACTCGTTGCAGTTGTTGGACATTATCAAGTGTAAATCGACATTCAAGACTTTCTGCGAAATATAAGTCGAGAAAAACTCAATTGGATGATCGATTTAGCAAAAAAAAACGTTTTATAAACGTGAGCTTTCGTGCAAAATGGCATCGAATTTCGATTATTGGATCACAAAAACGTTACCTCGATTAAAGACATTAAATTAAGCTTTTAGTATCTCAACATAAATTTGAACATTTGAAAGCGGATGACTGTGCAATCGAATTTGTTCGTGAGCTACTGATACTTAGACCGCTTCGCCTTGCCTAAATAACAAGCTTAACTTCGTGGTGACGATCAGAAGAGCAACAAGTCAATTTACTTTGAAATGGAAAACGTAAAGTGCAACTCATTAGGTTGCAATTAGTACATCGCTAAGCAGTTCATTTGCCACGTTTCTTACACGTCGCCCTGACTGGGAACCCTTCAAACGACAAATACATATCTTTTCCATTGTTCTCGCTACCAAGCCGCAGCAAAGTCACGTCCGGCCAAACATTGCATCCTAGGAATGACATTCGACCGTAAACATTTCTGAAAAGCGATATAGCGCCGAGTTCTGCTCTAAAAATAGGGCAATGCGAAGAAAAAAGGTGCGGTCGTAAAAGTTCTGCAAGGCTTGCTGCCAGAACAATAATCCTTTCAAAACCAGACAGCCGCACGAATAAGGACACCTGGGTGAAATCGCAAAAGAGTGAAATGCTTGTTTGCTACTATCTTTTCAGTAATTTCTTGACTATTTCACTGGTGGCCCGGAGTCTTTCGAATCGAATGCAGAGGTATGGCGATTCTACCTTAAACGCAAACAGTTGTTGATTCTATTTGAATAAGGACTGAGGATGCGTAATTTTACGTGAAATCGATTTCCTATTAAAAATTGGCTGATCGATTCCGTGCTTACACCCATCGTGGAAAGTACATACTTGAACAGTTGTAGGGTGCTTACCACGTTATAACTGGCAGTAAAAATTCTTCGTCATGAAAGCTCTATATTGACCTTCTCTTGATTACTGTCTTTTTTCAAGACTTTGGCTTACATCGAAATTCTTTTGTGCATCTGGATGTAGCTGCTGGAACTATTGTTTGACAAAATCTCTCTAGAAATCTCCACACCAGGCGGTAAATAAACTCTGATTCAGCAGGTCCCAAAAACCAAGCAGCAAAAGCTAGCTTTTGAAGCAATCTTTCGCCAAACAATCATTTGCTGGAGTGCTTCAACATTGGCTAAAACTCAAACGTTAACTTACCTTTGCCGTCAAATCCGTACGGATCACCGTGATTTCTCGCTCCAAATGATATTTTCAAATCTGCTTGACTGGGATCGTCGACTTTGAAAAACTTTAGCTTGCTCACTTTCGCCCACACCCCAAAAGCTCTGGAAAAAATCGATTTTAACTTATAAAACTGTGAAGGAACATTTAAGTAAAATTGCTAAACTTCGCCTAAAGCAATGTTCCCATTCCCACACAGATTTGGCTTGTTTTAGTTTGTTTCAACAAATTCTAAAAGCGCATAAAATGCTGAATAGAGAAAGAGCCAAAAAGCTACAGCATAGGTGTAATGCTGCAAAGTTTCAGTCACGCCATAAACATTTTTTACGAACGTCGAAATCAATTATGTGTAAAAAATTCGAAAACATCAATTGAGGCTTTGTGCGTGAATTGCTCTTCCCTAGTATTTTACAAGAGCACGTGCCTTCAACAGATATTTACTGAAATGCAAGCACAAAGTTTTCTTAGTATATTTTCGAGACGTAGTGGTGGTCAACCAAGTGCAAAGTTTGAAAAGCAAATGCTTCTTGTTTCACGTTAAATGTTAACTTTTCGCATATACTTGAAAGAAATTGAGCGTACCTTTGTTGAGCGGAAATGTTGCCTGCACTCTAGTTATTCGTATACTGGCGTTTCCGTGGAATTGTTGTTTTTAAATGCTAATAAAAATCTTGTGCAAATTTTACAGAAGTTTGCAGTGGCGAGAGGTCACCGACTTTATCTTATTTCTTACCGTTTGATGGAATCATCCACTTGCTTCCTGGTCATGTCAGGAGTGTAGTTTTCAATATAGTATTTGAGGTTTGTTTTTTCCCACATTCCTCCTGTTCAAAAAATTACATTACAATAAAATCAACAAATGCGTTTGTGACTGTTTCTGCTTACTGTCTCAGTTAAGCCGTAGCCCACTTACCATGTTGAGACTGGTATTTAATTTTCAACAACGTAATATGCCGAAGAAGTAGAAAAAATTAAGTCGCTTTTGCGTAAGTAGTGCTACCTTCAATGTTGTATCTTTTGCTTCGGCTTCTTGTTCGACTTTTCCGTCCTTTATGATTTTTTTGTTTTCTTCTTAATCTTCTTCGTCGACTTTTGGCCCGAAACAGGGACTTCGCTCGGTTTGCTGCAAAATCTTCGTTTAATTTAAACGATTCCATTATATATTCATGACGCATAGATCAACACAGTATTTCTGTTACGAGATACCATTAAAAAATAAAATTCACCACTAAAATTTATTAATTCCAAAACGGTTTAAAACTTCCCAGATGCAAAAAAGTATCTGCACCTTTTTGAAATCCTTTAAATCAGGGGTCAACATCATGGTGCCCGTGGGCACCAGGTGGCCCGCAAGGACCACGTAGTTTCCCACGGGCCTGTTCTAAAAATAGCACATGATTAGCATCTTCACATAGATAAATATCATTAACAATAACATAATTAAAGGAAAATTAAGCAAAGTTTTTATTTCAGAAGTGTGTATCAAACTAGTGTCTCTTCGCATTATTCGGTACCCAAGAAGTAGCTCTCAGTTTCACAAAGATTGGTGACCCCNGCTTTAAAGCTTGCTATAGGCTAGTAAGTCATTCTAATCCCTTGGACTCACCATTTGATCCCATGTTTGTGGCGCCTANTGTGTCCTCCACCCCGCATCGTGGCATCGCCATCATTCGAACCGTGTTCTTGTCCAAGGTACCTGTTGGCCTTAACCCGGCCATTTGCTGGAAAGCCCTGTAAAAGTTGTATATAATGAGCTTGTTAACTTGCACACAAACGGTTCTTAAAGGCAAAGAGTCATTTGGAATGTTGAATGTCACGATGCATGTAAAAAAATCATCAACCCAGTTTTTAACATCTTGGGCATAAACATGGTCATATAGGAAACAGTCTATTTGTGTTGTTGATTCTCTAAACAAAAAAACACTAAGTGGATGTCTAATTATCCAACTATTCCTACCTCACTGATCTTGTAAAGCTCTTTTTGTCAACAATTCCGGCCAACTGGTTGCTTCTCTGCCGACCTTTTGACATGTACCCGAACTTGCTCAGGTAATTCTGCATAAATACAGGTAACTTAGAGAGCTTTTCAAGTAGGTTTTCTTACAGTTAATGAGATGAAAACAGTTAGTAACGCTTTGCATTTCCTGTAACCAAAAAACGTTTTCAATGTAGTAAGAAAAGAAAACCCGAAGCACTGAAAAAAGCAACAGCGGATGTAAAAAGGTAAAGTTAAATAAAAAGAGAGTTCAAAATTGTTTGTCCATAAATAAGAAGCTTTGCGCTAGCGTAAGACATTTAATTAATTTGAAAGAGAATCTTTACACTTTGTTGTCGAAAACATGTCTCGTCCCAATAAGTTTTGGAAACACTGAATATGGTGTATAAGTAACAGAGAAAACGTTTACTCCAAGGGCTACCTGAAGTACAAGCGTTTGCGGTTTTGTGTTGTTCATCCACTTGGACTTATTTGCTGTCAAGTCCATGCCCGATTGCAAAAAAAGCATGGAACACATTTAAAAAGACCCTAAAGCAAAGGGCACCGGAAGTAAGTTTAATGTGGCGAGCACAGATATTTGTTAGACACCACGAAGGTTGCGTTGTGTTGTAAAACATGCTTAGGAAGTTTGGTGGCAAACGGTTTATGCATCTACCATGTTAGATTGTACAAACACAAACCTGTGTTGCAAACTTGGAGAAAATAAAGACTCCCCGACACGGGAAAGCACAGGCTTTATCCATGCACTGTGAATCAAGATACTACCCGCTAAATACCACGTCGGCGGATAGCAAGGCAGTAGTTTTGCTAAGCATGCTGTCACCTTTCCCAGCCTGACAACTTGCACCACGATACCAGAAGAGCTATTGGTTATGCGGTCGGGCAAGTCTCTCATTAACTGTTCGATGTCATCTGGCAATGTCTCTAGCATCTGCGAGAACTGCGTAGCCATCGATTCGCCAAGTGAGTCCAGAAATTGATCAGTGACGTCACTAATCGCGTCGGTGACGCCATTAAATATCCCAGTAAGGCCGCCTTTCAACGATGGTTTTGTTCTTGTCCAACGTATCCGAAACCTAGCGCTTGATGAGCCCTACAACCAAGAGTTAGTTTTAAATTATGTTTAGCTTCAACCCTCAAATCCCCCTGTTTTATATTTTTGCAAATTGTTGAACGTTTGAGTGTCTCAAAGCAAGAAAGTTTTCAATGAGGTAAACCAACCTCAAGTCCGTTCTCTGCTTGTGTGAAATTTCGGCGGGCTGGAAAGTGAATAATCATTCGTTTTCAAAATAAAGCAAAAACAGTAAACATAAACTGCGTTCAGTTGTTTAAGATTTGAACGGTGGCTGTATTTTGGTGCCGCAGATCGCTTCGTATCTACGCAGCCAGCACACAACAGAGCATCACTGCCTAATAACACATTTGTTTAGAGAGATGTATAACAAAAGTTTTAAATAACTCTTTTTAATGAATTTCTTTGAAAAAAAACAAGTTTATTTCCACATCTGTTATAACCACATTCACTTGCTGAATTGCATTGTCTCTGATCGTAGGTTTTTTGATTGCTTTTCCATCTAGATACAATTTATTAACCACATTGATACCTTAAACAAAATTGGTTAAGGGTGATTTCGCAAGGGAAAAATTCACACCGCTAGGTAACTCGAAAAAAAAACAGAAAAATCAGAGCATGTGAAACAAATGGTTTTTAGTCTAATATATTCATGGCAGAGTCTTTGCGTAAGTTACTGAGCAATAAGCACTTGTAGCAGAAAATGAGAATGAAAAATGACTGCTCATTCACTGACGAACTAAGAATACGATCAAGTTTCAGGTTGAAGAATTGAAAACCTCTGGCCCNCAATGACCCTCTTATGCACAGATCAACTTAATAGCCATGAACNGACAGTAGGTAAATATTGTTTGCGTGAAAATGCATCTTTGCCGCTCAAAAATGCTACCCTCTGAAACAAAATAATACTTGAGAAAATGAACTGCAGGTGTAAAGAAAACCTTTTGCGTGTAACAAACAGTTTTTACTGCAAAGAGAGCGTGCAAACTATCAGCGAAGGCATACGTCGTCCCGCGTCATTCATCAACTGAGGCTTCTAAACCTTCAACTCTGGATTCCAAAGTAAACTGTGTTTTCCTGTTTTGCAACCGTTGTTAAAATGTGGTCAACCTTGACAAAGAATTCAGGGAATTTTAGGGAAACCGTTTGTACGTCATCAGTTGTATTCACTGTCGCCCGCTATGTCGAAGCTTGGGCGGCGCAGTTCCCTTCTATTTCAGAAAAGGAAATCATAAAGTTTAATAACTATCTCTTTCGCGGGATTTGACCGGAAGAAACCTGCTTTTCATATGTCTGCTTACGTGTTCCCATAGGCGTAGCCAGGGGGGCCAAAGGGGTCATGCCCCCCTCCAAATTTTTAGAAAATATAGTCATTTTGTGCTTTGAGAGGCGTTTTTCTAAACAAAATAGTGTTTTCGCCTAAAATCAAACATTTTGCCCCCCCCAAATTTTTGGGCTGGCTACGCCACTCGTGTTCCACTGTTGTTTGGAAAGGCTATGGCAACGAAATGATATACTATAGGTCACAAGGATTAGCCGGATCAGCTGCGATATGCTTGTGTCAAGGGCTTCTGCACTTGACTCAAATTTTACATACGGCTGATTTGGCAGGTGATTTTTAGGAACAGTTGTTCTTTAATAACCACAGCGGAGTATTGACATTCGTTTTGCTAAAACATGGTTGTCATAAATTTATTTAAACACCTTTTGCGAAACGCAGATGTTTTGCTGGACTAATTTTACGTGAATTTAATCTTCAAACCTGTTGTAAATAGTTTTACGTGAATTTGTTCTCCAATTTGATGTAATTTTAGACAGACCACCGAGCATAAATATGCTGTTTAAAATTTCTTTTTTTAGATTTTCATTCACGATAAGTAGCGTCGTTTCTACAGGTCCCCGGAAGCCCCGGCCTTAATTTTCCAACAAATTAATTATTTTTCCTCTCCGTAAGCATACGTTTCTTAGTAATTCCGTTTGGGAAAACAAATGGATGCACCGCTTTTTGCTCTTCACTTGCTTATTAGGGATAAAAAGTGCTCTTCACATTATACCTGACAACCTTCCAAAACTTTTGCCTGCACGACACCCATGTCAAAGATGTGAGACTCAAGTTGTAGCGCAGTCATATTTTTCCAAACTCCTTTTGTGACACAACCGACCATTTATTAACAATCATGGCACACATTTTCCGCAAAATATGAGAAAATGCATGAACGCACAGATATTTAGATTATGCTTGTGGTGGCCTATGTGTGCGCCAAGAAACGAAACGCTTTTAATATAAAGTATTTTTGAGACAGCATATAACAAAAATGTGCCATTAATTCCTCAACAGAGTTCTTGTTTTTCATGCAGACACCACATTTTGTTTCACTTAGATTCTGGATACCACGTTGTTTCATCCAGACACCACTTTCACAAACAAAACTTTTTCTTTTGCGAGGATGGTACCTGACTCTGGAAGGCGTTATTTACTTTCCTGCTATGTGTACTAATCGTTTATAAACTGATTAACACTACACAAACCAGGTTGAAACATGCAATCATCAGATGTATCGCGTATCTGTAATTTGCAAGTGCCTGCAAAAGATGGCGGGTTTAGATCCCACTATAAAGTATTCAAATTGGGAACTCATTTCCACAAAAAAAATCCGAGCATTTGAGCAAACAATCAAGAGAAATTCACGGTTGTGGAAAGCTCGCTTGTTTTTCTGCCACAATTGCGTTGGTTAAGATATTGAGAACCAGGACACCAGCGTGCGAGTAATCAATTTCCGATCAGCGATACTTTATTCGACCTGCAGTTGCTTCAGAGTTTGTTAACAAATATTGACCGATGGCGACGCCACCAACCAAGAGGCAAAACCGCTACGCGGCTGACTTCAGCAAATAAAGGCGTTTGATATTCTGTGTGTTTTGTCGTACCTGTGGTACTTTTTGAAACAACTTGTTGCTGTTGGATGCCCGACGAAGAATTGTACAGCAGAAATAAATTAAATAATGCTCTGACCAAAGATCATAAACGAGACAATTCGCGTTTGCAATCGCACATACTGACGCGCAGCTTGAAAGAATTAAGCGCCGAGTTATTCAAGAGTTGCTGCAAAACTTCAGTCTAACTGCAGTCAATCGTGCAGTGTGATTTCTCTTTGAAAATAGGGCTAAACCAATTTTCCTGAAGTTTGAGACTCAGCTGACCGCCATGCTTTAAATGCAACATATAGACCTGTTGTTACGCTCCACTTGGCACGAATAATTTAGAGTTGCTCTATTTACGTGTGTTTCTTGCTCTTGGACGCTGTGTACTTCGAACACAAAGACCAATTTTACAATCGGATAACATTTTCACGAAGCCCAATTCCATGAATCGGAGTTGTTTTTTTTCGTCAGCGTTTACATCGGTGCAGTTACTAGCCTGCGCAGAGTTGTTTGACTTTTAAAGCAATGTAACAGTGCGATGGATAAAAACAAGACCTTAACTTTGGAAAGTGAAAATTGTCATTTAAAGTGGAAAATGTGTCAGTCTCTGATGTTCGTCAGTGACGAGTTATTTCAGAAACACCATGGTACATGAATTAAAAAACGTGTGTTTAAGTTGGTTCAAACACGCAATTTTTTACATTTATTTCAAAGTTCGTACAAAAACGAACGAATGAATACAATTCTTTTATTGAATGCCCCAACTTTCTAGACCTGGATTTTGACTGAAAAAATATTTTATCATTTCGTCAACGACATTTCCGAAGGAATCGTACTGAAATTAGGATTGGCGCTACGCGTTTGAAAGACACATAACAAACGGCTCCCCATAATCAATCCGCTGAAGCGTATTAAAAACAACGCCAGCTGCATAAGACAGGTAATGTGGAAATTGTTCTGTTTGAAACAAATACTTTTATTTCAAAAACGCACAATATTTTTTGCTGCATACAAGCTATAGCGATATTCTAACTTACAGCAGCTGCCGCATCATTCCAACCTCCAAGATCTGGTTCAGATCCGCTTCGCAGTTCACTCGGCTGCCTGACATCTGGCGATGGGAATCCAAAAACGGATGCATGAAGCATCGTCACAAGTACCACGATCCTCATCGCGGCAAATTTAATTTTTCAAGCGGCGAGCAAAGGTTAAATTTTTGAACGGTAGCTAAAACTGCAAAAAAACAAGTACACGTGAACATATACATGAGAATTATCAGGGTCAGCTTTCTGATCCTGCGCTAATTTAAATTTTGCAAAACAATGTTGATCCAAACGAATGATAGTAAAGTTCTCGTTGAGCTACAAAATCATAAACAACTTTTCACAAACCTTGTGTAGTTCACCTTTGCTGCAACACACTTAGGTAAACATTTGAGTCTTTGCATTTTTAGCAAAGTGTCGTGATTAGTAGGCCTGCTGATCTACCAACTTTTTCAGCAGCGCAATTCAAATAGCCAAAGTAGTTGAAATTGCTGCTGACAACAGTGCCAAAACGGACTCGGTTCGCATAATTCAACTGCGAAGTTTATATACGCGTGGTAAGCCAACAAACGACCTACGTCACGCGTCACATCGTCGGAACCAACACGCGCGCTCTTTTTCTCACCAGACACCTCATCGTGACGTGAAAGTGACTCGGATCCAACCGAGCTGATCTGGGAAGTTTAAAGACGATTTTCCAACAAGCGCAATTGCACGTGATCACTTTCTCCTAAGTTTAGAACAGCGCTCGGGATCAAGTGTTAAACGGTGAGGAGCAACAGTAGCCTCTTGTTTGCACTTGGAAGCAAAAGGTTGTTGCCTTACCTCGGTTGAGAAAAGTACTGTGAGTTAAAAGCGTGAAATAAGCTCGACTTTTTTCTGCTCTTGCGGTGGTTTTTGCAAATTGCAAGAAAAAGCTTTTTAATTTCCACTTTGAAAATGGTGTTTGCATCAAGGTTATGCGAACCCGTTGCAATTTGTCGCACTAACATTTTCGTGATGACGTATGTCAGTTAGTTTCTTGTCAAGTATCTCAAATTACAGCAGAAAAACAATAATTTCATGAGGACATTCGTTTAACTCTTTTTCGGCGCAAGAGTCGGATTTTTGTTCTATTGGGTTAAGTCCGTTATTTTCTGTGACAGTAGAATTACAGGCCCGCAACCAGGGGAGGAAACCGGGCAAGTTCCCCCCTTAAATTCTCAAAAACATGTTTAGTTTTTAGATACAACAATAAGTTACAATCATTTCCCCCAACGCCGAAAATGTCAGCTGGTTGCGGCCCTGCCACTAAACAAGTCTATGCCTTGGAAGTTCACAGTGAACTACAGGAGCATAATAGAACAAACGAAAACTGACGTTGCTTTCATTAACATAAATTTAGATCCGTTGTTTTCATTCAGTAGCTTTAAAAATTTTGAGCATCAACACACGTCGTTAACGGAACATCATATCTTCCAATGTTTCCGCTTGAAAAATCGCAAATGCAAGGAATTAAAGGCTGTCCGCATACAAATGCTTTCGAACTGAAGAAAACGCGAAGAACAAAACCAAGCTAACAGTTCGCGTTGCTGGGAAGACTCGGAAAAAATACTGCAAAAGCTTTATCCACCCAAGAATTTATTCAAACATTTTGTAAGATGACCAAGCTGTGCACATCAGCCTCGTTAAGTTGTTGTCGCCACTGCCAACTACCGCGTTAGTGATCGAAGCTTACGATGCAAAACAATTTCTGAACCACTTTCCAACAGACACAAATTGAAGGATAACATGCCTTGAAAGCTCTGCCGCAGCCACTTCCTGCAAATCAGACTTGGAGGTAATTTGCACTAAATTCTTCATTTAATGGTGTTCTACGTGCATAAACAAAATGCAGTAAAAAGTCTTTTCTCTGCCAACGTAGTCCGAACAGTGCACTATACGTGTGGCCACGAAAATCTGGTTTGAAATTCATATTTTTGTAATTATATTGAACAATGAACTGTCGGTTACGAAGTGTTGAGTGCCAATGCATGTCTCGTGTAAGATCACAGTGCACAACACAAGCAAGACTTGCATCGAATGTCTTGCTTTTTTATATAATTGCCAAAGCAACACATTAGGTTATCTTTTGCTGAATATGGCCCGTAGCTAATACGTGTCAGCCAAAGGCTGCAAAATAATTTACAACAGTTCCGATTTCCGTTCCTTGGCTGAGATAAACTTGCCGAAAGTAAACAGATTCACTCAATAGTCTGCGGTAAAACAAACGCGATGTTTGTTTCAGGCAACTTTTCAATAGATTTTGTGAAACATGAACCGTATGCGGCATGGACATATAGACATCACGCTTTGTGATTTCCGCGTAGGTGTTCTTGTTTTCTCCTTACCTGGTCAACACTAACTCCATGACTTAGGGGATCACCTTTCTAAACCTACCATAACGTTTTTCTTCTTTTTTGAGCGGCTTAATGTGTTCAAATGTAATCCAATGTTGTAGTCTAATTGTATCCGAGATGGTACGGGAGAACATAGAGGCTGCTGCAGAAGGCTTAAGAAAGAGGACGAATACCGCAGCACTTACGTTTTTAGAATCATACTAAGCTGATGCGTCGCTTACATCTGCACTTTGCTACAAATAGAAAAGCGAACAGCTGTCACTACAAGAATAGCTAACGTACGTTAACATGTTGGCATCTGCTGGTGAATATTTCCGAAAGTGTGGTGCTAAATTTTTCTACAACCTACAAATATGGTAAAGCGACACCACCATTAATGAACAAACATCGGCACAGGATTATTCACACGTCAAAATTGAAGAGCAACGCATTTTTAAACGCAGCCAAAGTCAGCGGTAAGGTCTAACGCCCATCTATTGTACTTGGAAACGTTGCCGCAAACTCCATGAGTCCATAGATCGGAAAAAAATACTTTCGTGGCATTTTTTGTAATTCTGTGTGCGATTCAGCTAAAATGAAATCTTATGACGATTGGTAAGTAATGTCAATCAACATGTCGCAGGCAGAAACGCCTTCCAATTGACCATGTATGACAAAAATCCAAAGGAGCGCGCATGCGCTTACGACATTAAAATCGTTTTGAAAGCACTGCTCCTTAATTTCATTCAAGGCTGCTGTCGACAGGCTCGACTAACAAGGCCTCTGAGGTGGGTGAGGTCTCTTCTACGTATTGATTAGCATGTGTTTTGGTCGCGCGCGTTTAATTAAGTGCTCGGCACATTGACCAGATACGCGCGAATGTTACTCCAGCTATCCTTCATTTCCAAACAAAAAGATGGGTTGGTCAAAGCTATCAAATACGCCCACTCATTTCTCGTCCGTGTCTTTATGTCCGATCAGCGGCGATTGAATTAAGAATCACGCACTCGCCGACAAAAACGGGATGATATGAAATTCGCAGCACTTCACACTTTCGACATGACTTTTATGCGGAATCCATCCGCCATGTGGAATTTACTTACTGGTGGCTTAGGATAGTAAATATAAATTATATTTGTTTGTAAAAAAGTGTTAAAGCTAAAACTTTTTCGGCATCAGTAAAGATTTCGGTATTGCTTTCATAAACACGATTCACGAGTAAAGTTGTGTCATTCCCTTATAAGGTAAGCTACTTCCTTCGCAAGATAACCTTTTGATTTCTTACTAAACATCGATTTTGATAGACGTTGCTTTTGCACATGAAGCTTCTACGCCAATGTACAGGATGCAGAAAGATTTGTGATTTCGTTTAAGTCTAGGTTTTATAAGTGTGCAGTTTCTTTTGTAGCATGAACTCAAAAGAAATAAGAAAAAGCTTTATTAAACCATTACTTTACTCTTTTGTCCAGGTCAGTTGGTCAAATGCAACTTGAACATTATGCCCTGATTTACTACACGATGGCGTTCTTTATGCAACTCACAAACATGCACATTCAGACACCAAATGCCTTTGGTCGGCAGGTTGTATGTAGTGGAAGTTCATGAAACGCTTGTCAAGTATTAAGCACTTCATCATTCTTTTCCATTGACGTTATTCACTCTTACGTCTACGCGAAAACTTCCAGTCTGCTTTGTATCGCTTTGAATCGTCTGTCGTCATTCATCTCTTACTTTTTTACTATTTTCGCCGTTCGTAGTTGCGTCACATACAAAACTCTTTATCATGTCCAAGTTATTGCAAAATATCACTGTCAACGTTTTTGCTGAAGTTTTCAAAAACGTACATTTTACGTTTCTTGGTAAACTTCGTAGTAACATGGAAATGAAAGCAAAAACACGACTGGACAACCTAAATTTCGGCAGCCGATGTCCTTGTTTCACCTCAACATATAAATTACGTATTTCAATAACCAAATGCCAGATGGAAAGATGTTCAAGCATAGAAAATGTAGAAGCTTGTTTTTTGCATAATCATTCTCCAAACTTTCGCATTTTCATCAAATGCGACTTGTTTTCGCAGCTCACGCGGTAATTGGAATGAAAATATTTCATGCTCAATTGAACACTGCTGTTGATTGGTCAGTTGAGCTCGAGCCTCTTGCAACAATGCAAGCAATGTGAGAAAGGTTCTGGCGTGAAGGCGCGAAGCGAAAATAAGCCCTAAACAAATATTCAAATAGAAGTAGTTTTGCGTCACGTATAGCGTCATTGTGACTGCGTGAGTCGTAGGTTTCGAAGGTGACTTCTGCCATTTTGACAGCAATTGGCAAACGCTTTTATCCAGATGGATTAAAAGACGCCTATGACTCAAGTTACAACAAATTAATAGACCATTTCCTGCCATATGTTACTTTCAACAGTATTTCCTCAATTCGTTGATCTAGGGTCAGTGAGACACTGTTAACCAGTTTTGTTCTTTGCGCAGACTAATCGCGCGGAACATTTGAAGTCATTCCTAAATCCTTCCTTCCTCTCTGATCTGAATAACTGGAAAAATGAGGTCATCTCTGCGTCAAAAGCCCGACATAGGAATGTGTAGACTTTCCAGAAAATTCGTGATGCTTTTGTCACGAAAGTGTGACCAAGTGCAATGAAGTGCGTTAACACGTCGCCAAGATTGCGTCATGCATGCACATGCCTGGTTTTACTGTCTGGTTTTCCGGAGGTCGAAAACGCTGGATCTGCACGAATTGTGTTCAGTGAGTAATAGATGTAATGTTCGTATCAGAAAAAAACTGATCCTTTCAACAACAATTGGAGTCCAGACCATAACTTCGTCTGGGAAGGGGGGAATCCTTGTTACGCTGCCGTAAAACTTTCATTGTTCAACTGCTTGAAACGTCGATGACACGAAAGAACCCTTTTATTTGTTTGCGGGTAGGCAGGAAAGCACTTTTGACTGTGAGATGTGGCCATTTTGCTTGAATGGTTAATTGTGTCCAGATCACGTTTCTCAGTTGGAAATAAATATATTTTAATGCCATTGTCAACGTTCTGCAGGGTGACAAAAAAAAAACGGTCATCACCTAAACTTGAATAACTCTTGAAATAATTAATCAATTCTTTTTATATTTCAGATTTACCAAGTAGAATTAATGTTCTAAGAGTCTACCAAATTTGACCTTGGAGATGCCATGGACTACTGAGCAAAAGATATATATATTTGATGCATATTTTCGGCAGAAGTCTATCCATGCAGCTCAATTGCAATTCAAAGAACGGACAAATCTCTCTCTTGACAATGTCTGGTTTTCGGACGAGGCACATTTTCTGTTGCCAGGTCACGTGAACTCTAAGAACAACATCTTCTGGGGTAGCACACCCCCTGAGCACTCTCTGCAAAGGCCATTACACTCTGTGAAGTGCACTGCCTTGGACCATTCTGGTTCGAGGACCACAACGAGCGGTTTTGGACAGCACTTGGTCGA
>JGI24159J19872_10002575_pt1 | contig 21783 bp, 7 predicted proteins | sample Ectturendosymbi4_FD_19872 | JGI IMG/M metagenome (IMG submission 19872) | reverse complement strand
AATAGGTAAGGCAGGGCGAAGACTTCCCCTACGTTTAGAGCCAGCACTAAATGTAGGGAAATAGGGAATGCTGGGCGAAGACTTTCCTTACATTTAGAGCCAGCACTAAATGTAGGGAAATAAGGAAGACTTGGCGAAGACTCTCCTTACGTTTAGAGCCAGCACTAAATGTAGGGAACTAGGGAAGGCAGGGCGAAGACTTTCACTACGTTCAGGTTCAGCACTAAATGTAGGGAAATAGGCCGGGAAAGCAAGGCGAAGACATTCCCTACGTTCAGGTTCAGCACTAAATGTACGGAAATAGGGAAAGCAAGGCGAAGACTTTCCCTACGTTTAGAGCCAGCACTAAATGCAGGGAAATAGGGAAGGCGGGGCGAAGACTTTCCCTATGTTTAGAGCCAGCACTAAATGTTTAATTCCTTATGGTCTGTACTTTTATAAAGTTACTTTTTGTATTTATGATTGCCCACATTTTGTTGTAATATCATATCACACTCACAGACGCTGACGGCTTTCCATTTCCTAATCTGCATTGTGTCATTCATTTGTTTTACGGATATGCATGACTTCCATTTTGATATGTATTTTTCAAAATCAATTCTGTAAGTTTGCTTTCCATCTTTGTTGTGTGTGACTGATTCACATTGTGTGTCTTTGTTTTTTGGGCAGTGTCTTTTTTGCCATTAGCCTATAGCAGGGGTCTTCAAACTTTCCCTTTCGAGGGCCACATAAGCCATTACAGAACAGTTCAAGGGCCGGACATCTTTCGTAATGTGATTGTTTCGGTATATGTTGCATTCTACTGTACCAAGCACCAAATGAACAAATGTTTCTTTCATCGTTTACAAAATGTCTTCGCGGGCCGGATGAAATGGCTGCGCGGGCCGGATGTGGCTCGTGGGCCGTAGTTTGGAGACCCCTGGCCTATAGGAATAACTTAAAGGACTGCTAGAGCTATTTGGCCATTAGGCAAACCTGATTAGTTGAGTTGCTGATGTGACAAGGAGGAAACGCTTCGATTACCATATGGTCTTTATAACGTGACCTAAAAACTTAAATCCTAAGATTAAATCCTAAACCCTAAAAGTAACCCCTCAACTTAAACTCAAACTCTAAACCAAAGCCCCATACCTAAATTCTAAATCTAAGCCTGAAATGTTTTATAATAGTACTTAGAAAGCATTCCCATTAAAAGTAAAGGTGTCATTTCTACTAGCAAAGCCAAGGGAAATGGTGAGAGGTGAACTGAAGACCACCAGCACAGCAAGCATAGACAGTAGCCTAATGTTTCCCAACCTTTTTAAGTTTGCTGCACCTTGCAAAAAATAAATATAATTTGCGGCACCCAGTGGTGAACCCATATTTGCTTAAAGGTTTGATTACATTTTGAAAAAGTATTTTATAATGATATATTGAAGGACACATTTGCTTGCAACACCCCTGAGTATTGCAAATGGCACCCTAGAGTGCTACGGCACCAGCACCGATATTGGCAAACACTGCACTAACTAGTCGACTATGTTCACTATGCTGCTAGTGTCATGAACTCAATGTTATATGTCAACAAAGCTGGATACAGTTCAAAGGGAAAAATAGTCAAGACAGAGCTTTTGCCATTAATGGTAAAATAGACACTATTTTTTTATGCATTTCTTCACTCAATGTTTGTAATGTGCAAGAAGATAGTCTTCACAATAAATAAGTAAAACAATAGTACAGCTAAACACAAATGTTAAATCAAATACATAACAAACATTAACGTAACACGGATGATGGTGGGATGGTCATCACTAACATTGCCCACCATCATCTGTGTTATGGTGGGCATAACACAGATGATGGTGGATATATTTTTAATGTTGTCCAATTGTGGAGTATGGTGGGTGAGTTTTTGGTATATATGTTATTTTGACATATTTTGTGTGTTTTTGTCTACTAGTATTTGTGCTTCTACTTTTCTCTTATGGAATTGATACCTGTGCATATTCACAATGCTTGACTATTGCACTTTCTGCTGACTGCTACAATTGATTTAGTGCTGAGCCTTTCTGTAGTATTATAGTTGTGTGCAAATTAATGAAACAAACTAGTTTGTTAGGGTAGTGTGATGATTTGCAAAGTGAGTTGTTGTCTAGTTGGGAATTATAGTACATTTCAATGTGGTAATGTTTGAAATTACTCTTCAGTATTATCAATGCTCTTGTTGCTGTTTAGTGTGTGTCTTCAAGTGAAAATTTTTGATTAAAACCCTTTGAGTCCTGCGTGTGCCACTTGTAAAACTTTGCAATCCTATAACTCACCAGGCAATTGAGCTAGAGAGCTGTTCGAACCCTCTACGGATTCAGCAAGTCTTGTAGTCAAAATCGAAAAAAACAATTTTTGGTTTTGGTGGAGGATTTTCTGGAGGTGACGTCACAAAGAAGACATGTTCTAGAAAAGTAGGCCACCTTGGCCGGCCCTGGGCCCCAACCCATTGACCCATTCTTTTGGCTCAAAGATTTGTTGAAAACTAGGTCAAAATCCGCATCTATAGAGCCCTTGATTGACTTACTAACACATCTGTGGCCAAAATTATGGGTCAAAAACCTAGTTTTGGGCCTAATTTGTAACTTTTCAGAAAAAGCATAATTTGCCCTTTCAGGCCAAACTTTGGCCGGCCATAACTCGACAGCAGATAGAGCTAGAGAGCTGTTCAAACCCCGTGACTAGTGGCTTCGTGTAGTTTAGAATAAAAAAAAACATTTTTAAAATTTGGATAGGGGTTTTGGGCCAATGGGCTCATGATGGTGGTCTGTTTTTTGGTTAATTATATGACGTCATCATCCGATCCCACATGCCAATATTGTGGCTCGCAGTATTTTTGGATTCTAGGCTAAAATATGCGTTTTTAGAGCCCTTGATCGAGTTTCTAGCGTTTCTTGTTCAAAAGTTATGCCAAAAATATTCCACATATGTCAGGAATTCCCAAGGGCGTTCAGGGGATTTCCCATATTAATATTCTACCATTTTTTCCATAACTCATCAACCAGAAATGCTAAAAAGTCCATCAAACCCTCTGAAACCTTGTAGTATAGCCTAGAATGCATTTAAATCTCGCGTGGTTTCGCGCTGCTGATTCTGCTCGATTCATGCACTCTCACGGGCCGTTGATGTCACGNATTATTTATAGAAACCTGTCAAAACAACCTGTGGTTTTGTAAACATAACAAGAAAGGCCGAAATCGTACGGNGAAAAGTTTTTTTTTCAGCCTAAACTACAAGTCTTTCCCCATTCAGAACGGATATGAACAGCTCTCTAGCTCGATCTGCTGGCGAGTGATGGCCATTTAGAAAGGGGGTGTGTTCCAACCCAAATTGGGGTTTGTGGGTATAGAAATTTTTACCAATTTTGTTTTTTTGGCCATAATTTTGGCTACAGATATGCTAGAAAGTCATTCAAGGGCACACTTTAATCACACTTAATCAAACAAACTCCCTTTTGCATTTTCTTGGCCTCTTTGGTAAAATAGGTTAACCAATCCAAGTGAGATGTTACCTCAACTGTAACTATATGTGCACAATCAACATATAATCAAACAAACAAGTGTGAACATGTGCTCATCAGGAAACATTCATAGTTTGGCATAGTAGGCATCATCAGTTCANACATTACATTTGGTATTGTGAGTATAGCATCATGAGGTTAATGATCTAGACCAGTCCTTCACAATATTCTTTAGCTTGTGTCTCATTTTACTGACATTTTTCGTGGGGCCAACTATGAGATACTGTGGTGAAATAACAATGATAAAATAGAAATATGAGAAACAAAATATATACAATGCATGCAATTCATTGTTTATGGGAAACTTGAACTTGTTTATTCAATATGATAAAGTTTTCCCAATGTAATCAATAGAAAATTGATAATTTTCAAGAAATATTTTAGTTGAATACTAGAAATCGCACCATTTTGAAATTGTTCGTGGCCATACTAGAAGTCCATAACCAGGGTTGTAAAGAAAACCCACCCTGTTTTTTTTTTAAAGCCCACTTAGAACAAAACAAAACTTACCAAAAAACCCACTCTTTATTTTTCCTTTGAAAAATCTACTAAGAAGCAAAGAATGACATAAAGAGGACATTTGTACAGTTGACTATATTTAAAAAAAATAAAAAAAAATGAACAGCAACGAGATTTGAAGGACTTGAAAAAATAAGAGAAGAATAAATGAAATAATTCGAGTAAATTCTAATTGTTATCTCCTTCAACTCTGCACAATCGGTTTATTTTAACCGATTTTTCAACCTTTTCTGCATCTAAACTTTTTCTGATTTTGGACCATACCAATTCATATGTTGAAAAAATATATATACTTTGTAGATGCTGAACTAGCAGGGCATGCACATAAACTTGATGTGAAACTGCAGAGTTTATGTTCGAATTATTTTTCTCTGTTTCTTGTGTGCATGCTTGCCAAGCCTTACCATTTTAGAGTGAACTGACCAACACTTGCGAAAACAAAGATATGATACATTTCTTTACCCTTAACTTTGAATGCTATAATACGTATAACAGGTTGTTATTGTGTAATTCTAAAAATGGTGACATTCCATGATGCAATGAAAACAATCCAGAATGTTTTTTTTCTTAAAAAAAGAACAAAATCTTGTTTCTCTTTAAAAAAACCCCAAAAAACATTTTTTTAAACTAGGTGGGTTGTTTTTTTTTTTTGGGAAAAAACAAGTTTTTCTCAACCCTGTCCATAGCCCACCAATCCAGTGTAGCCCACTGGTTGAAAAGAGCTAGCCTCGATGTTCTGTAAAGAACTTCATAGTTTCATTGTTAACTTGCAGCTTACAATCAATTAAATTTGGTATGTGGTTGGTGTTTAAATTATTGGCAGGGCTGATAAAAATCATGGTTGAAAAAAAAATAAAAAAAGATTTTTCAAAGTTTAAATGGGATTTTTTTGATTTAAATAAGGTTTTCTCGGTTTTTGTGATTTTGTGTGGTGTAGGAGGTGGTCCTTGATACTTGCAAATTTTAATTTGAAAATAATATTTTTGTATTTAGTTACCGTCAAGTACAGCAACTACAAACAGCTGAACTTTCGTTCCAATTTCCTTTGCCCCTAAGCAATACCCTTACTGCAAATCAGTTCGTAGCACCAGCAGGAATGGCAGAACTGGGGTCCGCATGGTCCTAGGCCTTCCTACTTTTTTTAGGGGGCCTGTCTCCACATATCTAATTTTGATTGAATAAGTTTAACTCTTTCGCGTCCGGTAATGTTTGAAGATTTCACGCTAAAAAAATGGATTGAACATGGCTTTGCACGAGTGTAACTCTGGTGCCAAAAGCGGTAAGAGCTGTTCAAAGGCTCAAAAGACTCGGCAAGTCTTCTAGTCTGCACTCAAAAAACTTTTTTTGGCATTCCACAACCAGGTAGTAATTTATATTAAAACCAAAATGAAAACTTGTATGATAACAAAGTACGCTACACTTCTTGAAATTAAACTTAAGAACAAGGCCAAATTTAAAAAAGCTTTCAATAATGTTTGTTTTAAAATTGTCAAATAAAGAAATTCATCTGCATGAATGCCTGTCATAATGCATTAAGAATAGTGATCATTTTTATGATTTTATTTGTACTTGATACTGTATAATATAAAAATTGTTTTCCATTTGTACTTACTTCAGAGCAGGTGTAGTATATACCTGTTTTTTCACTATGACTGAACTGTGTGAAAAGAACCTGCAAGAAAATCTACCAGAGGAAGATGATGCTGCAAGTTCTGTGGTGCAGGATCCATCTGCTCAACTACCTGTTGCATTCCAAGAAAAAAGACATGTGGATACCATTGCTGGAGGAAATGCAATGACCCATACTTGGAGAATGAAAGAGAGAGTAAGTCATGAGTCGTTGTAAAAGTTCTGTGCATCACATTAACTTGAGGCAATATGATAAATTTTGATTCCATTTTTGCATAAATTTTAAGCCCTGCTAGGCTGTTTTTTGTTACATGTACATTGCTCTAGCTCCTGTCTTTACTACCACACATGTAAAGCTAAAAATGTGGCTTGGCTTTGAAAAAATCAGTTATGATAACAAATGTAGTTGTGTGCTTTATGATTGAATTTGACTTAGATCATAGTGAAACTTAGCAAGTATAAGTTTCACTATGATCTAAATCAAATACTTCGCAAAGCTACTGGTAATTTTATTGTGAATACTTAATTGTGAAGTTAAAGTTCCTGTTTTATTTTTGAAACTTGAGTGAAAAACTGGTTGTGGTTTAAAATTTTTGCAATTGGCATCACCATTGGTTTTGTGAACCTTGACTGTGAATTACTGCTCATTTAATGACGTTTTTAATGTTTTCTTGACAATGTACTCAATCCTAGGAGGTTATAAAATTGTCTTTCTATGTCTGTATCAGATGTTGCACTCTGGTTAGTAATGCAAAACAATAGCAGCTAAATTACTTTCATTTCAAAATCATAAGGCAGTGTTTGGTCTTGGCTTGTCAAATTTATTGCTGAGTTTTTGGTGCTGTCACTTGCTTAAAAGCATGTGGTTTCATATTTCAATCACTAGAGTGATGGCAAGTAATGGTCTGGATTAGTACCAAACACAAAAAATATAGTTTGCTTTAATGCAAATGATGTGGAAATCTTCAGGTTATTGTTTTGTCATGTCCTATAATTTTTTGATGTCGGCATTGCTGCAACTCCTTTCAAATCTTGGCATTATTGATGACTCCAAATAAATGCATATCGGTTAAGTGCATAAATTGCTTTATCAAACAAGATTCTGGAATCCCAAACCAAAACCATTCATATGTGAAGAAAAATGTCCAGTTATCACATAACGTTTAATTGCATAAATCGGATATTTGCATTGAAATGTTGTTTTCATTTGTAGATTTGTATCACTTTCATTTGTAGATTTGCATCACTAGTTTTGTATCACAGTCACATACTTCACTTCAAAGAAGTGTGAAGTGCACTGCACAGACAGTGTTCGATGCTGCAGTGCGACTGACAATTGTCCCTGTTGGGAAAGTCAGAAAATGAAGTTACCACCATCAGCTGAGATGCTACAATCAACACCGCTGGTTCAACCTCCAGCAATGAATGGCAGATTAAACTGATTAGATGGCAGCTTTGTTAACTAATTGGCCATACAAATCAAAAAAATTATACTGTCACCCCACAGTTTTTGTTACGTTTGAGGTCATTGTCTGATCTCAAGGAAGAGTACACGACAGCTTTCAGAGATAAACATGTTCACAACTGTATTGCATAGTCCAAAGCAAGCAGAAGAATAATGGCCACAAGTGTGGGCAACATTCCACAACTGATGCAGACGATTATTATGTCGCATGCGCAGTATGCACCAACATGTGCATTCAAGATGATGTACTGCACAATACATGCTGCTGCAATAACTTTGAATTTACATTTCATTTGATGACCCCTGGTTTGCTAAAACTGCAGGATTTCAGAATTTAAAATGTCAGGACAAAGGGATTTCTAGAAACACTTAAATCCTGCAATTCTAGAAATCTGTGTTCGGCATAAGCTACCACATAACAATGGTGTACGTAGCAAATATGTGGACTAATGTAGGGTTGGTGGTAGACTTGCAGATATTTGTCTGATACGGATAATCACATGTTCCAGTTACATGCAATGTGATTAACTGGATTTGTCCACATCAATAAAACTTGTTTGCTTACATGCTAGTTTGAACCACAATTATCCAATTATCAGGTCACAACCAGTAGTCAGGCATGACCACTGTTGACTGTATCAGTCATGTATGATGAATGGCTAAGGTTCAAAATGTAGGTGCTGGTAGCTAGCTAGCATTTGCAAATGAGTATAGTTTTGCCTTATCCAATGATGGTTGAACGATTTAAGCAGAAGGACATGAACCTGGTTATCTCACCTGAAGAAAAGGTGTGCCAATACCATTGACCTATTTCCTGTTTCGTTCTTGCAAAATATTTTGCAACTAATATGCTTGCTACTAAGCGGTTTGATCACACGCCAACCATTTCCTACCAGCATGTTTTGGTGCAAAAAGGCAAAATTTGTTCTGTCATGTAAGGCAAAAATTGGCCCTACAGTTGTTGGCCTTGTGGTAGCCATTAAAGTGCAAAAGTCAAAAGCATGAGACTTCTCATGCTCCGGTAGACAACTAACCGCGTAGAAGCACAAGATGTCTCATGCACTGGTAGGGAAGATGTTAATTGCAAAACAGCACATGAATGCTGGTCAAAATTGGGAACAACTCAATTTAAGTCTTTATGAAACTCACATCGCAAAGCTTTGTATGTTAAAACTTTAAAGCTTCTCTAACTCCACGCAACACTTAATCATCACTGAGGCAACTGGTTTTGTGGTAATCACTGTAAATGCTGGGATACCACAGCAAGTCAGTGCTGGTTGGACTGCAGGTCAAACAGAGTCACTAGCTTATGTTTTAAGCCTCTTGTGTGTGTCATAAAATCACACTATAGCAGGGAGGAAGTTAGTCGTTTTTTACTTATTACTGCAGTGCAGATGTTTTGGTTTGTTTGCAAGCTTTTTGCCATTCCTGAAACTTAATCTTTCTTGGTCACAGATGAAGACTGTAAGCGTTGCCCTGGTTCTATGCTTGAATGTAGGAGTGGATCCACCTGATGTAATGAAGACGTCTCCTTGTGCAAGGAAAGAATGTTGGATAGGTATTTTGTTTTTGCTGTAGAAGGATATACTGCATTTATGAATAAGTTGTATCTGTTGTGTAAAATATGTTGGGCATTACCAAGAATTGTTGAATTTCTTAATGCAAAACAAACCATACATCTATTTATTGACCAGTTGCAGCAGACCTTTCTCCATCGTGATGTAAGTGCACTTGCATGCACCTACCATATAGTTACCAAGCTTTTAAGCAATATTTATTTACGGAGTGGTTGAGCAAGCTAGATAATTAACATGCTGTCTGTTAAGATGTTGTGCATGATTTGACAAGCTGTGGTTTAGTGATATCATGCTGAGATTGGAGGTAGCCACTTACTGTGCACCTCTTGTCTGGTGAGCACGCAAAGCCGAAGATAGATGTGAATATTTTCAACAGAACCAGGTTTCACTTTTTCATGCCAAATTGTGTGTTTGACATTTTGCTTTCAGTTCTAAGCTACTACGTCCAATGTTTTATCAGTAAGTGGACCCTACGTTGAGGTTTGTGATTACCTTATGGTGCCCTTTTTAAAAAGTAAATTGAACATTTTTTCAGTTGAATAGAACTTCTGCAGGGTAAACTTCTTTTTGCTGACATTGCAGATAGAAATTGCATGTGACTTTTCTTGGCTGTGATATACTCATATTGCTGTTTATACTCTGATAGGACTCATTTGTTTTTATGTGGATTGCTCATATTTTTTCTGCACATCCAAAACAAATCAGTTGTTCACTATTCATAAGCACATTTGTTATAAATCGTGTAAGCCCAGACGAACTTTGAACATGTCTTTTTCTGGTTGTCCGTTGCAGACCCGTTAAGTCCCAGTCCACAAAAAGCACTCGAGCTCATTGGCAACGGTTTGCAGAAGCAGTACGAGAGATGGCAGCCTCGGGTGAGAAGGGATTTTACTTCGTTGATGGTTGCTGTCAAGCAAGACTGACTAGCTGTGTCCTTTGATCGTTTATTAAGCGGTGTCATTTCGTTGAACATTAGAAGCCAGTGTGTGATCTATAGGATTATAACGTATTTTGCTCGTCAGGTTTGATAGAGATTATAATTGGACAGTTTAGTTTCTCTTCTAATTTTCAAAAACCTTAGTTTCAATGGCCGAGTGATTTCAGAAAAGCTTAATGCAACAAACAATTTTGTGGGCATGTGGTCTGATCGCACTGTTGCAGGTTTTGCGAATTTGATAATTCGTTTTACTGCGCTGTGACAAGTGAACGTGTATTTTGTTTTAGGCCCGCTATAAACAAAGTCTGGATCCGACTGTTGATGACGTGAAACGTCTGTGCACGTCACTTAGAAGGAACGCCAAAGAGGAGCGCGTGTTGTTTCACTACAATGGCCACGGTGTCCCAAGACCAACCGCCAACGGTGAAATATGGGTGTTTAACAAGGTAAGCTGGTCGAAGTCATATGTCTAGTTGGCACTGTGGTTTGCAGAGCTGCTCATCTACAGGTTGGTCAAGCTTTCCCAAAAGTGCACAGTCGTGAAGTAATAACGTTTCTATGCCGCCTCGCTTACGCGCTCATCCATTAAGTTCGCCAGTGAAGTACAATCTTACTGTAGGGAAATCTTTTGCCTGGTCATAACGAGCTTTTAACGTGGATGCGAAAGAAGACTGTTGAATCGCGCGAAATCCAACCGGTTTCAGCCAAAGCATAAAAAACCTGCGTTTTGTACACAGTCCCGACGCCGCACAACACCAAACACACACACGCGATAGGGTATGCGTAGGTTGCTTGCGCCGCACACACCAGAGGTGGCCGGAGTCACTTTTTCGGATTCCGACTCCGCTCTTGTTTCAAAATTTTTGAAAAACAAAAATGTTTGGAGACACCTGATTTACATCATGCGTCCGGCAAGGAGGCTGCAACACTGCTTCACAGGGTCTTGGTGAGATCCGGCCTGCAATTGAACTCCAGGCCTACAACACCAACGAGAATGCACTGAATAGGCTGGGCCACGGGCTGGTCTAGTTAGTAAGCGGAAGTGTAATAACGGCTGTTAGTGTCTTGAACAAATTAGGTGAAACGAGATTACCGGCCGCAGAAATCTTCTGACGACGTCACAGCCTTGATCTTGTGAGCATTTAAAAAAATAGTATTGGCTCCTTTTATTTTTCGCAATGCAGTTAGCGCCGGAAATTTATAGGTCAAAATGAAGTCAAAATTTATAAATTATAAAGTCAAAATTTTAAGTTTTTAGGTCAAAAAATTGGTTGCCCTACTCATGGCTTAACTAACACAGCGTGCGCTTAACCCTACTTCAGCTTTAATTTCTTTTGTTCGTTTGAAAATGCAACGTGGCGATGGAAAAAGAAACACTGTTTGCTCACCAACCGCTGATTTCGTCAAACTGACACAATTATGACGTCTACAAAGACAGTAGCCGATGATACTGCACCGAGCAACTGTAAGTGGATATTCATAAACTTACAGAGTTCATTGGTCTTGGCATTTTTTCCCTCATACTCGACTTGTTTGTGGAAGAAACAGGGATTTTATAGTGTTCACTTTATGAGCGGACCACTATGCGCGTGCTTCAAGTGATTCTCTTTCGTTTTTCACGTTCCTGCAATGCGTCTTTTACAGTCATACACCCAGTACATTCCCCTATCGATCTACGACCTCCAATCGTGGATGGGCAGCCCGTCGATATTCGTGTACGACTGTTCGTGTGCCGGCCTTATCGTGTCGTCGTTTCAGTCATTCGCCGAACAGCGATTTCAAGACATGAAGGTTTGCTTGCATGTCGTACGTGGATATTCCATTACTACACAATGATGCAAATACTTTTTAAGCCGGTTTGTGACCTATTCTTAATCTGCGTTAAAGTTTGATGGGGTTAGAAAAAAATTCCGATTGCTGATGGTTTTTATGTTGGTTGCATTATGAGCTTATGACGTTCTAATCTGCATTATTTGGAAATTTGAGGAGGCTTGCTAATAATTTGATTACACTAACATAAGTTTGTTTTAGTTGTGTTGTCTTGGTGTTGGAGAACAGAAAAGTTGGAATCAGACTAAAAGTATTTTACATAAATAAAAGCGTAACCGGAGAAAATACGTAGTATGCTGACTGCTGAGATCTGAGTTGTGCAGAAATGCTATAAAAAAGCAAGGCGTAATCTGGAATTTGATGCTGTCCTTGAAACAATGCGCTCGCGGTGATGCGTGACGGTAATTTTAATTTAATTTAATCTGCTTGTTTGTGACCAGACACGAAGTGCATAATATAAACACAATATGACGTAACGTGAAATTTCGGTGCACGCCATTGGCGGGGAACAAACAATGACCGCATGTGAAGTAATAATCCCTGGCTCGGTTGTATAGTTTTTTCACAGGCGCTTGCGTAACGACTGGTCCTTTTAAAAACACAAGTCTAGAACTTGCACCACCACGTGCTGCTGGCCAGGACTGCTTATGCTGCTTTTCCGCATTTGCTCTATGACCGCATTCCACGTGCTGCTACTGTCAGCACGTTACCTGCACAAGTACCGCTAGTAGCAACGGCACGATCGGTAAAATCCCCGGCAATACATCGGCGCAAAAAGGACCTACATTATGTTGGGCGGCGTCAAACGCTGCTGTCTGTTGCCCGAGTGTGGTATTTGTGAGGCGTTTTGAGAGACCGAAACAGTTTGTCAAAGTTTTTGCAACGGTCTCTTAAAATGCAGTGGAAACTCGCTGCATAATCACCACCAAATACACTAAAATCTTGCTTTACAACCATCTCGGTATTTTGATAAAATAGCTGCGGTCTCTCAAAATATCTTAGCCGTCACCAAGTCAAACCTTGAAAAAATCCTGGGAGAAGCTATACTTTGATTGCTTTGTCACAGAATCGTTAGATGGAAAACGTAACGCAATTTCTTTTTCCAATACGAGTTTTGTTTTCGCTATGCGTGCATTTCAACCTGAAATCAGCAGTTGTCTAGAAAGACGCACATGAACTTGTTTGCAAACCAGAGTACTGAATGACCAAGAGAACAGTTGCGTCAGAAGTATGTAACGAGCTTCATCTTAGATGTTATTTTTGGCTTCCTTTCGGTAACAACAACTGTAAATCCAATTTCGTTTCAATGACGACCATCGCATTTTCCCCCGACTTTAACTCTTTTCTTGACGAAGTACCTGCTAAGATAGGACGTTTAACTCTCTCTTTCTCTGTGTGTGTGTGACTGTGTGTGTGCGTCCTTGTGTATGGCAGAACCTGTACGAGAGAGGATGCTCGCTTTGGGAAATTGCAAAACTAGGTCGGGTTATAGATTACAGTTACTGAGTTGCACAGACATCAGCACACCCCTCTTCGTATCCCCCGCAGTGGTTCTCAGCCTTTTTTAGCGATGAAACCTTTGGGCACTATTTTGTGTATCAAATACCCCATGACTGTAATAATGAGCACTATAGTTAGAAATGTACCAACAAGTATTGTACTTTTGCGTTAAAATTGCATTTTGAAGACGCTTAAAAATCAATGCACCCCTTGGAGCACCTTTGCGCAGCCATTTGAGAACCACTGGCCCAGAGTCCCATGGGATGGGAAAAATTATTTTAAATCTGGGATTAATTATAGTACATCATATACGCAAGTGCCTATATAGCAAGAGAAAGTAAGTTCAACCGTTATTGCTCTATAGCAGTGGATCCCAACCTGGGTTACATGTACCCCTTAGGCCTCTACCCCTAGGCTGGGGTGCATTTGCCTATCCGAAGGGGTACACGAAGGATGTTAGCACTAGAAAGGAGAAATTCATTTTCATGCCCGCTGTTCCTCTAGGGGGGGTCGTAGGGGCAGCAGCCCCAGGAGTGCTCGAAATACCTCACGGTCGACAGCAAAAGAAGCAAATTTCAAGCTTCGGCCTGTCGCCAACTGCCGTCACCAAACTAAAAAAAACTAGTCACAATCCCTGGTGCCCAAATCCCTGGAAAGCAGTCAAATCCCAAATCCCTGGAAAGCAGCTTTTCTCGTAAATTAACCTGCGACTTAATATTGTGTAAAAGCAGTGCAACATTCAATCTGTAGATATTCCAGAATCGATGCAAAAGATCGCACCAGAATCGTAGACACGGGTCGTAGATGATATAGCAAGATATCAGTTAAATATCAGAGGAAGAAGATCGTCATCTTTCACAAAAAATTGCCGTTCCTACCTTCCATGTTGTCTGTCAAAGAAGTTTTAATCCCTGTGTTGTAGCAACATAGCAACAAAAATTCCCGTGTTGTAACAACACAGAACTTAGCTGGAACGTATGAACGGCAAAAAGAGTTTGCGAAGTCTATTTTTTAAAACGGCTTAACTTGTCGCAGCATTGATCTCGCATTGCTTTTATCCTCTGATTGCGAGTTTTGCATTGCAAGACCTTGTGACCCAAAAGTCTTGCGCTACATTCACATGACACCTAACATTGATGAAAGTACCCACGATGCGGACCTTGTTGGTCTCGTGATCTTCCTTTTGGAAATTCAGACCCAGGCTTGATTGACTTGCGAAAGGCGTGGCAGCAGCGTTGTGCGCGTCGCCAGCGAGAAACAGCCGCTGCTCTTGTTCCTGCTTTGACTTCTGCAAGTGATTTTTTGCCTAAATTACAAGTTGGTTGACTTGCAAATGAAATATTAATTCGGAGGAAATTCACGTTAATCGCTCAAGACCTGCTCAAACCAAGTGCCCCGATCAATGGTAGCAGCTAACGCCTCCACCGGGCGATTCAAACTACGATGCAGCTGGTAATCTGATCACGACAAATGGTTCGGCCATAAGTTTTCGTAGCTTCGCGCAATGTCACCTCAGTGGCCAGGATCGATAGCGGCGTCATGCACTGGCGCAGTTGCGTTGCCTGGTGTCGAGCTGTATCTCCCATCCTTTGTTTAACGTTGCGTTTTTATGGTCGCTGGACGTTGCTGGACTCCTGCCAACACTTCTGTAATTGTCAACAAACCGCTAGCAGTTTATGTTTGCAACTGCTGAAAGTGCTGAGTCAAGCATTTTATTGCGTTGCAATGCCGCTTTACGCATGTTTCACAAGAGTAGAGTGCCTTTAGTGGCCCCGACAAGTCGCCAGATTTTTTTCATTCGTTTTCGTACGTCCGCTTTTCTTCTTGGGAGGGTCATGGGGGCAACAGCTCCAAGAGGACTCAGGACTCAACACCTAACGGTTTTCAGCAATCTCTGATAGTTCTGCTGGATCCACACCAAGACAGGGCCAGGCCGGGTCAGAGATGTAATCACACGACCTGGTCCTGGGTCGACCTCGGGGCCGCTTTCCCGTGGGTGTAGCCAGCAGGACCAGTCTCGCCAATCTTTCCTGCGGCATTCTGGTCACGTGGCCGAACCATCGTGGCTTGGATCCCTCTATTAGGAGCCGCGAGCAGGCTGTCGCTGTCAGGATGCAACCGGGTAATTCCCCTTCGAAATTTCCAAGTTTTTGAAATCGCTGAAAACGATTTTAGTTGTCAAGTAAATATAACATTTTGCCCCGCCGGAAATATCATCTGGTGCGGCCCTGGTTGCCAGTATATTATTTAATTTGTGTCAGGCTAACTTGCTTTTATCGTATTGTCTACCGAAAATTGCAATATAGTCGGCAAACACCTTCAGCTTACCGGCATTCCTGTCTGGTGAAAAACAAAACTGTTCTTGATTGGTTGCAGAACTGCGGAGTGGTCGGCTCTGGAATGAGCGCTTGCGACGTCCGAAACTGCATCCAGCTGGCCGCGTGCTCAGCCAATCAGCTGCTGCCAATGAATCCTGAGCTCCCGGCCGACTTGTTCACAGCCTGCCTGACCACGCCCATCAAGATCGCCCTGCAGTGGTTCTGCCACCAGCGGAAAGACACTATGGCTGCTGGTGTCACTCTGGATATGATTGAAAAGTAAAGACAAGGCTAGCAGCGTTGTTGTTCTAGGAAAGGATCGAAACTATTTCCTTCGATTTTTTCTCGCTGTGCTAAAAAGCGGGGAAAAGGTGCTTGTCTTTTGTATAGTAAGACTACCTTGATCAGAAAAGTAAAGCGAAAGAAAAGGCCTGTGCTGAACGCGATATGTGCGATTGCGTTGTGATTTCGCGTTGCTTGATTTCCTTTCAATGCACAGGATCCCTGGAAAGTTGAACGACCGACGAACGCCTCTCGGCGAACTTAACTGGATCTTCACTGCGATCACGGACACCATAGCCTGGAACACTCTGCCTCGAGGTGAGTTCAAACCGGTTCAAACTGGACGCAGTTGCAGCTGACTACGCGCGCCTTGCTGCATTGTGTCTTTTATCTTTTGACATAATGCTGAAATACGAGTTGAATAGTTTGCCCCGAATGGCCTACAGATCTTCTCCAAAGTGTGTATTGGTCCAAAGTGTGTATTGGATCCTCAGCACTACCACATTTCTCTCGCCTTGTCGTTTTTTCTTCACTGTTTTCACTTTTTCGATACTCGTACTGTAAAAGAACCGTGCGTTTGTGAGCTGCTTTATTGAGCGGCGAAATTCGATGTTCCGTTGCTTCCTGCGTGCTACGACGATCCGGTGTTGTTTTCTGTGCAGAACTATTCCAGAAGCTGTTTCGTCAAGACCTGCTCGTGGCAAGCTTGTTTCGCAATTTCTTGCTGGCGGAACGCATCATGAGATCGTACAAATGCACCCCCGTCTGCCAGCCCCAGCTGCCCCCGACCTTTCGGTAACAGTTAGTGTTCAAATTAGGTACTTTTGAAAAAGTAACGATTTACTTGCCGTGATGTATACTGCTGGATGAGATTGTGTTGTTCCGGAAACTGTGGTATCTTAATCGTAAGTTTGCTAATGTATATCTCCCCTCCCCAAAACTTTCGTCATCACCCCAAACCCTTGTCGGCTTTGGATTAAGTTTTATGGACTTTATTCGAAATGTCTTCTGATGGTTGGGATCGAAGTTTTGTGTTGTTCGATCCTCGCCAGTTAATGTTTGAAAAGAATGTGCAGCTTTTTCTCTCCACGTCCACGCGAAAGAAGATTTATCTTCAAAAAAACACAGTAAGGAATGAAAAGGCCCATCGGTTTCCTAGGCAACAGTCCTTGCTCGTTTTCCTGCTGTTTTGTTAACTGGCGCTTTTTACTGGAAACAGCCCGCAGCTGTTTTTTTTTGGTCATTTGTCGATCATTGACCGAATTTTTTCAAATGACCGAAAAAAANTAAGTCAATTCGGTCATAATGCTTTTTTCAGTCATAAAAAAATATCCGAAAAGGAAAACATGACACAAAGATTTTGAGCTATGTCGGACAATGACCGAAATGTCTCAGCGAAAAAAACAGGCCTGCAGCAAAAAATCAGTGGAAAATTTCATTACAATTAAGTTGGTGTCTTAAGCGCCCCTATCTCGTTTACGTCAGTGCAGTGCAATACATAAAGCGTGAAATGTATCGTGCCAATTCGTGTGAAAATAAGTCATTACCTGTTTCAAGCGTTTTTTGCCAAAGAGCTTGGAGAGACGATTTCATTTTAAAGCAAAAGACGACACAGCATGCACCCACTTTAAATGGACCAGGAGACCGAATCGTTTTTCCAAATGTCCTCGTCTGCAGCACCCGGCCCGATGACGGGCAGCTTGTTTTTACCACTGCACGTGTACACGCGAGTACGCTTTGTCACGCCGACGTGTTGTTTTGCGCAGTCACCCGATGTGGAACGCCTGGGACCACGCGGTCGAAATCTGCCTCTCGCAACTCCCCCGTATGCTCAGCGATGAACCGCAGACGTTTCAGGTAAAAAAAGCTATTTTCGATCGAGAGACTAGTGGCCGTTGACCCCACGACCATGTTGTTTCCGTGTATGTACAACAGGGATGCACAACCTTTTCACTATTGCCGACCGCATTATGTTTATTTTTATGAATTATGGCCGCCAATGAGTTCAAGATGTTTCAGCTTTTTCCATTGCTTCTAATCTTCTATTCTGCTTCCACACACTGAGCCTAGCCTGCTTCTACACGTCTATTTGGCCGTCTTTCTACTAAGTATCCACGTGCAGTAGACAAAGAATTTTTACTAATGCCCGGCCGCCATAACTCATATTTTAAATTAGATGTACACGGCCGCATAAAATTTTATTGAAGGCCGCAGGTTCTGCACCGCTGATGCAGACGATTCAGTGCCAAGAGCGTGTTATCCACAGTGCTTCTACGATCGAGTCTCCTCTCTTTTAACATGCCTCCTGTGACTTTTTTTACCGCAGAGTTTAAATGAATCATGGCGAACAATGTTTTTTTGCTTTGTTTGGGAACTGTTTGCTTTTTTCTTTATTTTTTTTATTTGCAATTCCTCGGTTTCGAAGACNGCCACAAAGNAGATTGTTGAAAGGTAACTTCATTGTGCTTNGTTGGTTTGATTGTATTGGTAAGTTCAGACAACAGGTATCGACGAACCGTCCAAATCAGCTGTTTTTTTATGACGCCCGTCTTTAACGAGCGCCCGCAACATTTCTCGGTGTTTTTCGTTGTTTCCAGAACAGTCCTTTCTTCGCTCAACATCTCACGGCGTTCCAAGTCTGGTTGTCTCTTGGCGTAGAAAGACGCGACCCACCCGAACAGCTGCCCATCGTGCTCCAGGTCTCTTTTTTTTTCTTTGAAACAACCATAGTCTTCGATTAAAGCAGTTCATCAGGGTTCCTAAGTAGTCTTGAAAAGGNTAGAAAAAAGTTTTTTTGGTTTGTTAGTATGGAAAAAGAAAATNATTTTCCAGACTTGATCTTTTGACATTCATTTTAATTAAATTTTCTTGAAGATTGACGATTACTTTCATCGTGTTAGCTATTATATAGTGCCTGTATTCGATCTGGATATGTCATTCGGAAATGTTGAGTCTGGAAATTTATATTCAAAACTGCGTAGGAACCTTGGTTCAAGATTCAGTAGCCTTGGCTGGGTTTCAGTTCAGTCCTTACTGTGCGTGTCTGATGGATGGCTGTTTGCGCTTTTTTGCGATTTCTGCGATCATTCGCTTTTGTGAAAACCTGCGAACGTGAAAATCTGCCACCAACATTCGAGCTTTTGTGGAAATGAACATTCGCGCTTTGTTTGAAAATCTGCGATCGTGATCTTGTTTGCTCACGAAGCGGAGATCATATTAGCATGTTCGGTATGTGCGTCTGGAACAAATGCTGCGTATTCAAATGTGTGGGCCAACTTGTTTGGTTTGTATATGACAAATTTCCACCGCTCGCTTTTTGTCGTTATCTGTGCGCAGCGATCATCGAAAAACCAATGAATTATTTACCAGGTGCTTTTGAGTCAAGTTCATCGCTTGAGGGCGCTCGACCTCCTCGGCCGGTTCCTCGACCTTGGGCCCTGGGCCGTGAGCTTGGCACTGTCGGTCGGGATCTTCCCGTACGTTCTCAAGCTTCTGCAGAGCTTGGCAAAGGAGCTGCGTCCGCTTCTGGTCTTCATTTGGGCCAAGATCCTTGCTGTTGATAGCGTGAGTTGACTGATTGNCACCACACTGTCCCACCAGTTGTCTTCATGTATANGCGCTCCTTAAGTATATGCAACCGGTAAAAATGCGGCATATTTGGTAAGTGATGGCACTGNTGGTACAGCACCGGCAGTTCTAGGCATATTAGTCAAGCTAGAGGATGCCTTGTTTTTCGGAGTACTGTATATTTTTATTTCAGGCGCACACGGGCGTTTTCGCTGAGATGCGATAGATTTTGTGAAAACAGTGCTTCTTAACCTTTTCTCTATCAGGCCTCCCTGAAGTAATTGTCCCTTGTTTTAAGCCCCCTTGACATGAAATAAGTTGTAAAAACAAACACATTGATTGGNAAATTGTTTTATATGACGTTCACTGTTGTANAGCGCGCACGGGCTCGCGCTCCCCTGGAAATTTATTGATGCCCCNCGGTTAAGAACCACTGCGTTAAAAAGACTGACAGTTTGATTTTGTTGCGGTTAGCACTGAACCGCTGCAGTTCGTTTCAGGTACACTTTTGAAATTATTTTTCATGATCCACGTGTCATTGCAACGAATAGCCGAATCTTTTGCCGCTCGTATTATGTTCAAGAAAAAAGAACAAACGCTTTTTGACGATGCTTTAGACTTCTGGTTCACTTGCTCACGCCTGTTGATTTTCCAGCCAGGCTTCTGTTACTCTGACATTGCAAAATACCTCGCGCGTGCACGGCACGCACACGTTTCTTTATTTGCTTGACCGTGCGACCATTGGCTGTCCTTGATAAGAACTTGTGTAATTCGTCTCGCGCTGCGTTGACACTCCAGACCTGCCAGAGCGACTTGGTCAAGGACGGCGGCCACCAGTACTTCTTGCGAGCCCTGCAGGACCCAATAATGTCACCTGCGCACCGGACCATGGCCGCTTTCGTCTTGGCCGAAATCGTGAACGGCAACTCGGCCGGACAGGAGGCGTGCCTGCAGCGGAACATCGTGTCGATCTGTCTCGGTCAACTCGACGACGAGCCGGCTGCCATCAACCCGAAGCTGAAGCAGTGGGTCGCTATATGTCTCGGTAAGTCGACGCTGGTTTGAAGCTTCTGTATAGTTCGCTATTTCTCGTTAAATGTTGCGCGGCGGAAAGCGTTGTAAAGTCATTGTAAGCGGTTGCGCAACTGGAGGTTGTAAGGTTGCGCAGCTTGAGGTTTGAGCCAGTGTGTAAAAACTTTGCTGAGGGGGGCCTCTAGCCAACACTCAGAATAAGAGTTGAGAAATGATAATAGACCCGGATGTGGATGCTTATGCTAAAACATGAAGTCGCCGGAAAACACTCCGAAAAACGCACTAAAAGCTGATAAGGATTCCACTTTGCTTTTAAAACACTTTAAATGTTGTTCTTTTTATTCTGTTGCGCGAGTCGGTGCTGACGTCGTTAAAATTCCCCTCCCCCACCACTGACGTTTTGTACATCTTTCCCAGGCCGCGTTTGGACCAACTACGACGAAGCAAGATGGCGGGGCGTCAGGGACCAGGCCCACGAAAGGCTCTACGAGCTGATCGACGATCCACAACCCGAGGTGAAGCTTTGTCGTAGCGCAGAAAAAATATGCAGACACTTTTGGGCACGGGCTGGACGCTTAATGTGAATGCGGACAAAGTCCATGCTGAATAAAATCGGTCAGTGCTAATCGCGAAGAACTGTTCAACTTCATAAATGGTTTTGTATCAAGTCGTCAGGTTATCCTCTAGTTTGAAAAAAAAAACATGTTTTTACACCGACGCTATACGTGTAGAACGGCCTGACTTTTTAAAGGCGTGTGGAGGGCCGATAAGGTCTCTCAAATTTTCCAACGGTTTCTTAACCCTTTTACTTCCATAGCGGCCACTTTTTTGACCAAACGTTTTAATTCCATAACAATCCATTACTCGCCAGCCGAGAGAGCTCGACAGCTGTTCAAATGCTCTACGGATCCAGCAAATCTTCTGGTTGAGATTGAAAAAACATTTTTTTCTTTTGCGGTCGAGGGACATCACAAGTGGGGCGTTTTTGCCTTTTTGGCGAATTTTATCCGGCCCTGGGCGCCAAGCCAATGAGCCAATTTTTTTGATGAAACTTGTTTTGGAATCTAGGCTATCATCCGCGTCTTTGGAGCCCCTGTTTGACTTTCTAGCAGATCTGGAGCCCAAATTATGGCTAAGAAACACAGTTTTTGATAAATTAAAAGAGTTACACAAAAGGTATCATTAGCCATTTTAGACCAATCTTTGGCCAGCCATAACTCGGCAGCAGATTGAGCTTGAGAGCTCTTCAAACCCTCTAAACTTTAGCAGGGGTGCTTAACCTTTTTTCTCCAATTCCCCACTTTTTGGTGGGCCAACTCTCCATTTCCCACCACAGCATCGGTCTTTGACAAAATCGATTTTAACCCATGAAGTGTTTAGTACGTAAATGACTTACAATACCTCATATATTGGTTGTCTTTGTTATTAAAACAGTCTGTAAATGGTTGTGATTTGTAAAGTAAGTCAACATTTGGATGTGATGTGTTGAATTTTGAAGCAGTGGTTCTACTGTCCGACCAGTCATTCCCCATTTGGCAACTCCGCCATTCCCCACCAGTGGGGAATTCCCCACAGGTTAAGAA
>JGI24159J19872_10002574_pt1 | contig 21788 bp, 12 predicted proteins | sample Ectturendosymbi4_FD_19872 | JGI IMG/M metagenome (IMG submission 19872) | reverse complement strand
TGCGACAACATCGGATTTGGATGTCAAATATCTTTAAACGTTTATTACTGGACACCAACTATTACCGGATACATGAAAATAAACAATGCAATTTCTTGCAACAGATACAATAATAAGAAAGCTCTTTCGTTTTTCTCCAAGTAGTAGCGTGGCAGGAAATGACTTTAGAAAGTACTCCGTGACGTTAATTTTTATTCATACATTTTCCCTCCAAGCATTTGTTTGCTCCAAACATTTGGCTGTTTAGTACATAAATACTTTCAAATGTTATTAGTGATTGTTTCATCTACTTTTAACGGGATCCTTCATCTGCTCCATCATCAACTAGACGTTACTGCACTCTTGTTGCAATTAAACTGCAGGTGGATTCCAACACCTGAGATACGATCAACGTGAACTTAAATTAAACCGTCGGTTGTTTACTTCCAACCACTGGCCAATTGACAGGAGGCAGGGGAGCAAGCCGCCCCCCTGACAAGCTAAATGTAAAAAATGGGCCCCCCCTTAGCTGTCATTTTTATATTTAACATTCCTTTGGTTTTTAGTGCGTTGTTGTTTTTTGCGTTTTTCGGGGTGTTTTTGTTTTTTTAGCCAGTATAGACATCCGCGACATGCGGATTTACCATCATTTCTTAACATTTTTTCTGAATGTTGGCTAATGGCCTCACTACGGTGGTCAGTTGGGCCCCTTCAGCTAACTTGTGCCCCCCTGGCTAAAATCCCTGGTCACGCCACTGATTCCACAGCACAGATGAAATGGTTGTCGTGGCCCAAATAGCAAGAAAAAACTTTTAGAGGTTTTCACGGTTACTGTCTGCAGCTACCCTTTTAAAGGAATGACGTCAGAACAATGTTGTACAAAGTTCGCGTTTGACAAAGTAATTGTTTCGCAGTAACGTGCAGTGGTTGTCTGTCAATCTCCTTCACCTTGTCATACTTTGTCATTGTCACAAAAGATGGTTCTTCATCAAACTTGTGTGAGACGAAACGATTTTCAAGTGGACAACAAATTATCACTTATTGTACTCAACGTTGGTTTTGGTAAGTGAGTGACATCTCTTGCTATTTACCGCAAGCAAACATGATTATGACAAACACAAAGTGCAGTCACGTGACGTGGCCTGACTTGTGGTTCCTGACCCAAACCTTCTCGCTGTTTGGAGATGTTGTTTGGATGGAGATGTTTCAGACAGGCATGAACACAGATTGATTCCTGTCTCGATTTTGATCAAAATGCTTGCCTCATTGTTCGACTGCCATTGGTGATTTCTGCATTGTTTGACTCACCGACAGCTTCAGCATACCACACTTCAAATTGTAGGCAAAATTTGATAACAAAAATGTGGAAAACAAATCAGCGCACTTTACCTTCTTTTTGTATTTTCGTTGATGATTAAGCTCAGAAGTAAATGTGCGAATTACGAATTTCCTGTGCTACAAAAAGATCGGTTTTGATAAAAATTTGTGTTATAGTTTTTCCTAATCATTCAAACAACATGCTTAATCAAGTGCACATCAACCGATTTATATACAAACACAAAGCAACAGTAAAAACGTTACCATTTCATGGCATGTGTGTTTTCATGAGCTGACTGAGGTGTTTACCCGTATGTGATGAATTGCGTAAAAATATTGTTTTTTCTTATTGATACGATTTATTATGAAATAAATAAGGGTTTTGATTTTGCATGAAAAATATATGACACCTCATCAGGTTATTCCACTTGCAAAATTTGTAGCTAAAACAATCTTACCACTAGTCTCAACACACATCTACCTTCCTTATAAAATTAGTCGCAACGTCTCATCACATAAGATATTAATATCGCTGTATTTAAAGCAAAATGCGTTACTTCCATTGTCTTTTAATGCCTAGCTTTGTTTCAACATATACTTGGTATCACTGGAAAGTATGAAAACCTTCCTGGTTACAGTAATATTTATGCTATACCAATTAAAACGTAAATTGCGCTAACCGCTTTGTAGCGATATCACTAATTGGAAAGTGGTGGTTGCTCGGGGGTGATGGAGGATGTTCGAGTTTTCCAACAAAAATATAAAATGCAACAAAACTAAACGTGAAAGCGGTAATGACGTGGAAAACAAAAATATTACACAGAGTTGTCAAAAACATCCATAAACCGAGTAAAAAAGCAAGCATCTACATGACGAAAATTTTTATCATGAACTATAACATTTTGCGCAGTGAAAAAAACAAATGCAGCGTGTTTTCTTCCACGTCCAAAGTATTTACTTGTTCTTTTTATGAACTTTGTCTTTCCAAGGGCCTAAACCTGACAGTGCAGCTGTGCAATGCTGGGCACAAATCGCGGTCCACTGCATTGGGGAAGGCACGGAACGTTTAGTCAAATACTGCTCAGTTTTCCCTGACCTTTGCGTTTTACCACTCGACAAATTCACAGGGTAAACTGCTTGAAAGAGCATAATTGCGATCAACAACAGAGCAGCTGTTTACTTGATCTGCTCTCAGCAGGTCAATATGGGTTACTTACAAATATATTTAGGTTTCCTCGTTACTAGATATTGCAATTGGGTTTTGTATTCAGTTTCCTACAGCTTTTTCAGCTAAAGTTAATGCTTAATTTAAAACACATTGCTACGTTTGGCATGTTATGAAAATCACTTTTATAAAAGTTTGAGCGAGGAATTTGAGTTCGTTCACTGCATTGACTTGGTAAAGTCTCAGGGAATATACTCATCACTGGGGAATTCTTTTTTCAGCTTCTGGAAATGTTTCCGCGTGGTTGCAAGTTTTATATCAAATGCAGTGTATGCTTGAATTGCAGCAGTAGGCTTCCACCTGATCAATAATTAAATGTATAGGAATGAACATATACACAGAAGATAAAATTAGCATAATTTTGATTGCAGCGTACGTTAAACCACATTGTTTTAATTAAACTGTAGCATAATACCACAAGTTCCATCAAGTGCAACAAACATAGAATTTGAAAGTGCAGTTGGGGAAAAAACGTGAGGAGGATGCTAGTAATCATAAAAAATGAAATTCGGCCCTTCCCATTAAACAAATTGCAGTTTCGCGAATGTGGCGCGTTTCTCAGATACAGTTTTTTGACGTAAGTGCAAAATGACGTTGGGGTAGAAAGTTTTTAATTAGCCGAGAAATTAATCCGTGTTCCTACTCGACATAGTAAACGAATCCACGAACACTTGCTCGTGGGTTCGTCAAGGTCGAGGGCTGTTTATTTTCAAGTATTCATATCGCTGCTGAAGTGCCGCCACTCATCCGCACTTGCAGTCGACTCATGATTGACTGTCTGTTTTTAGAACGCACTTGTGCCAAGGGCTGTGCCGTCGAACGTGGCCAGGTGCCATTTGATAAAGAATTGTGTGTTGTAGACATTGCCTCATGTCTGTCTCAGCATGGAGTGAAGCGTGGGCTTCCATCGTAACAGTTTAGAATCACGTAAAACGCAGGCGTTTTGGTTCACGTTGCAGTGTACTGTTCATCTGCCGACTCGACTTGAAGGCTGGTCATACGACATGACGAGCAGGAACTTGAACTACAGTGCCTTCAATAATGGGCACAGACTTCAATTGTATCAAGCAAAAGAAGTAGGTGAAATAAATGTCCATGCTTTTGCAAACAAGCAATGAAACGCTTACTTTGCTTTTCTCCTTCAAGCAATATGAAAAGTTGCTTTCTGCGTGCAATTTACGGAAAAGCCGTGCGCAGCCTTCAACAAAATATTCTTTTACACTGCTCGTTTCACGAAAGTGATGTGACTGAGAGGGGTGGAATGACTTGGAGCTATAACTAAAAGCAAATTAAAGCCCATCGTCCCGGCAACTGCAGTCCAATTTAAAAAATTGCATGTGTTGTTTCAAGTGTATTGGATTTTTCACGCAGTTAACTTGCAAAAAATATCTTACAGGGTTTGCTGTAAATGAAAGGGCAGTCTCAACTTGTTATGAAAGAAAAAAATAAACAAAATACTGTTGCAATCAGCTCTCTGCACTTTTTCCTGGGTTTTACCAGATGTTTCTGCAACCATCCCAGGTAAAGCAAGAAGCAGATGAGGCGGTTTTGTGAGAACAAGCAAGGTCACGACATGAGATCGAGCAGATTAGGGAGAGATTGGCTGCTTTAAGTACCCTTCAAGTGTGTGGCCCGATGCCGATCCTCGTGCCATGATGCTACGTTGTAACATTTGAGGCCAAACGAATACTTCAATGGAATTAATCAAGAGGAGAAACATTCCAATTAAGCTAGCAATCATGTACTTGCAGCCAGGCTCATTTTCTCTTTAGCCATTAGATCTTACAAGTTATAGTCTCTTCTTTGCGATTAATGTTGACCTGACTGTTGGAAAAGATGACAAGGTCTTTGACCTCTTGAATATAAAATTGGTGTCTCTTCTTTTCCATGCAAAGATGTGCTTTTGCCGCCAGGTGTAAGATTCGCAGGTTTGTGTGCAGGTCTTTCAATCGAACAAAAAATACCTTTCAAAATTTTTTCTATTCCAATTTGCTGTATTTTTATGAAAGTGGACTTTAAAGTGAAAAGAGAAAATATCATGTTCTTCTGAAAGCCTTTAAAAATTGCCCATGCTTTTTTGGTGTTCCTCGCCCGTGACCTTTGCAATTTTAGAAAATTACATGTGTTATTCTGAGAGAAAAATCTACTTTTCCAGAAAACCATATAAAAATTGAGAAACACTAGTTTTGCTTGCAATGACATATATTGCTGGATATTACTCAGCAACCAAAAAATCACGGTGACATTGTGCATTTTATGAAGGTTCCAAACATGTTAGTCACAAGTACAACAGCGAACAAATCTGAAGAAGGCGTCGATTACGTTGATTACTCACTTCTGGATCCGACTCATACGAACATCCTAACGGCTTGGAAAGCTTCGTGTGCAAATATATTTAAAAGACCACACGAGTTTTCCCATGTTTAACACCGAATTGTACCTCGTAGCTTCTGCTCTCAAGTGGCGCGAGGTGAGGCCTCATCTCAAGCACTTCGCGTTCGTAAAAAATCTATAACGTTGTCGACACCTTCAGGCAATGAAACAGACCGTTAGAAATTTCAGGTCACGCAGTTAAAATTTCGACGTTTGCAACAAACAAGCAGTCAGCGTTATGGATCGGGGTTATAGCTTGGATTGCGCTTTTTCTATCTTTCTCTACAGCTCAGATTTTATGTATCTTTTTGAAAAAAATCCTGCAAGCTTTGATTTGGTGCATAGCGTGAAATCATAGTTCAGATTTACAATATAGCTATAGACAAATTGCTTGTATTAGGTTGCTTCAATCTGTGGAGCAGCAGTGAAAGTCGAGGAAAGCGATAGGCCTACACGTTCGCCCTATGTGTGGAGACTTTTCTCTTCATTAGCGAATCTTGTCTATTTAAAAATCAGACATTGCTTTTCTTGACATCCAACTTCTGGCTCAGCTCTGCCTCCACTTTGTTTAGATGTTTCATGTTTGCAGTACAGTACATACGGGGATTCTCAAACTTCGTTTTTTCCCCATCACTACTTTTACTTCATGAGCTTGCACAGGTCGCAATCAGTTGATATTTCCGGGTGGAAAAATTTGCGTGGTGGAGGTGTTTTGCGGTATTGAGCTTGCAATATTTGATCGTAAATGCAATAAAAATTTTTGAGGTTTTCCGGCGTTCTGCTTGTGGAAAACACTCCCAATCATTAAACTTAACCAGTGTACACCTTTTCTGCGAAGAGGTTGCTCGTTAATCGGTTTGGGGTGACGTTAAAAAAATATATAACAAAGCTGAAAAAGATAAGGTTCTAGGCATGTGTTGGTAATCAATCACTGATTGTTCTATTGACTTCCATTTCAAAATCGTTCCGGAAAACGTGATCGGAGAAAGTTCACTTCGCAAAACATATTCAAAACAACTCAAGAAGATGTTGAGTTTGAAGTTTGAACAACTTTGTACAAAAGCACTTTGACTGATAGCTCCCACTAAAGTAAGTGAAATTGAAATATTATATCACAATTGCAGGTTTAAGCTGAATGACAAAGCTTTGTCGATCTTGAGGTATTTTCTTCTTATCATTGCTACTCGAGCAAAAAAGGAATCAGCCGCTCATAAGAAAGAGTGACGACGAAAAAAGTCATTATGTTCCGGTGAAGATCAGGATAGAGTCAGAAACTGCGATCAAGAGAAACGATTTGCTTCAGTTTCGCACCCAGTTGCAGCTGGCACGTTTAGATTATGTTCGTGTTGCATCATCTTGCTTGTCTCGCCAAAACGTCGGATAACCGAGCTAGTTAGTCAGCTTATCGCCAAATATTTCGCTTTGCGTTTGGTGGGTCTAACTAAGGCCGGTTCAGACGACAGCAGCCAGCGGAAGCCCGAATGGCTGAACGCCAAGCGCGTGAGTCAGTTCAATTTGAGAAGTTGAAACACTAACGAACTAGATCCCTTAGCGCGTGCGAAACGACCTCAAATCGTGAGTTCGCCAAACTATGTAGGTGATAAACGCACGCTGGGGCGTTGTGTGCGGAGATTAGCATCGTTCTATGAACCGATTAACAAACTGCTGATGAGATAAGAACTATTCGCTTTTACCGACACTCTATATTAGTCGTCTAGCCTAACGCCCTCTGCATGAACCAATTGAAGGGCGGTGTTTGCAGGAACCCAGAAACCAACACAGTGGTTGATGAACTTAGCAGATCGATATGATCGGTCTTCAATGAGATGATGCCGCTCGTCTTGGGCTGCAATCTTTCTGCAACTAACCTGCAAATGTTCCGGGACCACTAGGACAGATAACACTTTCAGGTGTCAAACCAGTTGTGTAAACCGTAAAGCTTTGTAGATGTTGATCAAAATTAGAAGTGTTTTTCCCTTCTGCTACGTCCTCATGTAAACTTATGAAGTTTTTCAATTTTTTGATAACTTCCAAGCAACAATGATGAAACTCCACCTGGAGCTATTGCGCGGAAAATGCAAAAGAATATATATGACGAATATTAAGCCCAGCATACTGACGGCAAAGTGAACAGAGGGGTTTAATTTTTTTCTTGCGTCTGATAATCGAGAATTGAAACCGCTAACGGGCTACATAATCAAACTGTCCAACGCATGAACTTTACATACCAACCTATTCAGGAAATTGCAACCTTGGGAACAGCTAAATTATTCACGTCTCATATCTGTAATAAGCATTTTAGTGTTCATAGGCCCCATTGATGCATATTTTCCTATACTTCTTCGTATTGATGTTGAGTTGAGTTCAGGTTATTTGGCAGTAATTGGGGATTTACAACACGAACCAGGAATCATTTTAAAGACGCCTGGGCACGGGAAAAAAACGGAAGGTCATCGAACCGTTGCCCCTTGACTGGTGGATAATCTTTATCATAAACCAGGTTCAGCTTGAAGTGTTGCGTATAAGTGGGAAAGAGCTGCCAGATGTTCAACACAGTTGTGCAGGGAGAGCTGCGTCGCAACCGGTCTCTCTCGGTGTATCTCGGCGCGGCATAGAGAGTGTAAACCCAGCTAAAATGTAACTCTTTCCGGGTTGTCATAACCCTTTCGCATGTAGCAAGCTCTGCAATTGTATGCGGCGGTTGTAGAATGAAGATGAGCCAGTTGGTTGAGTCATCCAATACAGCCACCATGTCGCTGGAATGATTTGTCTGGAATCTCGTGGAGTCGGGTATTTTGAAAGTTCCTCGTCCGAACTTCATCTACCACCAGAATTGATCAGCGGTGTCTATGCGCTGCTCCTGCAAAACAAAAGCGTACCAATAGCAGCACAAGAAAACAAATCACATAAACGCAAATCCACACGCAAAAAGAAAACACCCAAGTGTGGAAGTCAAAGGAAATATGTACAAAAGGGAAATAAATCAAATGAATACTTAAAGAAAAGGGGCTGAGGGCAAGTTTGCAGTGCGATGCATCAACACCATATGCTCAAACTTAACACGCAGCGATTAGCATATTTCTGTACAGTTTTTTGAATGCAAATGGGAAAGCTTATACAAGGAAGGATCAATATTGTCCCAGAGTTTGGGGCCAAAATATTTCAAAGATCTTTTTCAGTATTTGCTTGATGCTGTTAATTTAGGCAGCAAACACGGTACTCGGACCGTTGGATGTTGAAAAGGTGCTTGGAACCTGAGGTTTGCCATTTTTGTGGCAAGTACTTTGTTACGTGGTCAGGCTGAAGCTCCCGCATGTACGGTTGAATACCAGCGCTGACGTGTTCACTGGGCGAATTTTAATAAAGCAATGATTAAGAACAAAATGTGGAAAAAACGAAGTTAGAAATGATAAACAGCACCGAGATGACGGGTCTTTTTCGTGACGTTTTTCAGATTACACCTCTTCTTTCATTCAAAAAGCGCTGCGATTTCCCCGGGACTGAACAAACCCATAGTGCTTAATTTTTACCGGCAACAACGGCAACAATTATCCCATCCAATTCTATTTCGCTAACTGTTTGAATGCTGGTCTGATTTCCGGCTCTTTGCTAAGCGGAAAAGATCCAATTAATTACGCAAAGTGAAAGTTTCTTTTTTCACAATTGCTGATGCGGACTGATGATTTCTAACGCACAAAGCCGGCCAAGGGCCATTATTGGGTCCAATTATAATTTCGAGTCATACGGATCAGCGCGCAAATTAAAACCTTGGCAAAGGTCGATTGCGGCACCAAATATTTTGAAGTTTTTGTCCATTTTGTTAACATCAGCTTTAGGGCTATTATAAGACGTCTACCAACCTGGGTTAGAACGAAAATATTGCTGAAGATATCACCAGCACGTTGGTGCAGTTATAAGTTGTTTTATGCACTGTAGTGGCAGCAGAGTTATTGTATGCAATGTTCAAATATAGCTAACCTTTACAGCGAAACAATCATAGCGTTCACGACAGCAACAAGGTGATTGCATTTTTTGTGCAACCGAAAATTGCATATGATATGAAAAGGAGTAACGTCAAAGCAATTTATGGTACATTGATAATAACATTAGCGTATGTTCTAGAATTCTTTATCTTGCCAGGCAATAGGGGAAAATGTAATATTTCTAAAGATGTTGATGTAACATTCAGGACTAAACATTTTCATTACTAACCAAGGAAGTTTAAACATGTTGAAAGAAATGGCACCTTAAAGAGTTTGACCTGAAGGTCTCGAAATGAGAAAAAGGTACTCGTTGATAAAATAGCTTCACAAGTACATAAGGCTTAGGCTCATGCTTGACTAAGCCTCTCTTGTGCGTCGAGGTTCTTATCGATTGATTTGTGATGCGCTTATTTTTATAACTGATAATGGTGCACGCATATTCCACGAAAGCGTTTCACTGACGCTTGGTAGAAACTGATGATTTTATTAGTAACTCTACATGATTAAAGAGTTTTTGTCAAAATTCTCTGTTTTATCTTTGCTTCAATTTGTTTAGGACTTTCACTTGCAATTTCTGGTGAAAAACGGCTCTGCGAAAATGAGCTCAGTTTTCAAAGCAACTAACCTTTTCCAACACTGTACGAGCAGTAATACTTTTCTCTGTTTTTAAGGTCATAGTGGCTTCAAAAAACCTGAATCAATTAAGTGATAACCATTTCGGTGAAACTTAACACATTCTGCTTCGAACTACGATCAAACTAAATTTGCATTAATTCCGCTCTCGGGATCTGGGTTGAAGATGCATTGCAGTCGTTTCCTTTGCGTCTTCTTGATTTTTTTGATCATTCTCAACTTGCTCATCGATGAAAATCGCGTCGAAGCAGGAAGAATTCGTCGCATTCAGTGCAAGCACCTCTGCAAGCGATGTCCTTACAGGCGATTGCGAAGAGACGGTGAGTGCTCTTTGCATTTGTGCTGCTGCGCAACATTTTGTGAAACGCTTTATTCGGTCCTCCCTATGTTCTGTCCCAAGTTGTTACGGAGACTTGAAAAAAGTTAAAGTTTCCAAAGAAGATGACTGCTCCATAACGGAATTTCATACTTGAATGATGTATATTTTTCAAAAATAATTTTTAGGTGAAAGCAATTGCCGAAAGTGCTTTGTAATTAAAACAAGTGCATATATTTTCATATGCATTTAATCGAATTTTAACGAAAATGTTGCTGAAATTTTCACTACAATTAAGAATCAAAGACTTGTTCCAACTGTGGAGAACCAAACATCTTTATTATCTATTTAAATGGCTAAAAAGCAATATATCTCAGGTCATAGTTTTAGAAGTACTGTTCGTTATCAGCGAACAGGCCTTAAAATCATTTTATTATATTTTTGGAGACCGATTTCACAAAGCTGGTTATTGAATGAATTAACGCTTTGGTGAAAATATATACCTGTTGTTTGCCTGGCAACACGCAATTATAACTGCAATAGTTGGCATATCAGAAAAGGAAAAGATTAGGAGGTATTAACTCGTGATTTCGGCATCAACAAATGAACTTATTGGCAAGTCCAGATTGCTTTATTCACTTTTGCCGTATTCTTGCCATGCTTCGCTGTGCAAGTAACAAGTTTGTTATTTTTTAATCTGTCAACAAAATTTTCGCGCGCATTCACTACTTCTTGGGAGGTGTTTCGTGTTGCAACCCTGATCTGGATTGCACACGAATCCACTGCTTAATTCTATAAGACGTGGTATTGAATAAAGAGCGCACCGTCGTAGTCAATCGGCATTTTCACTGAACCAGCCGCTATTCTCCCGATAACACTGTGACACATCAAGACGTGCTTCACTTTTTATTGCAAATAACTGTCATTGGTCACAGTCGGTCATTTTTGGCAATTAGTTTTGTCGTGACGGAATGAAGGGAAATGAAAACTTTTAATATTTCTGCAGACACCAGCATTTTGTTGGTTTATCGTGTCAAAGTGTTAAAACGTTTTCGTCAGTTGTGCTTTCCATTTTTGATTCCAACAAACCACGGTGCTGTAAAACTCGGCTCTCTTGTCAAAAAATTCATTTGATCTCGATTGAACTGAAATTATCATACACATTTCAAAGTGGCTTAAACTGCAGCTTTCTTCTTACTGCACGGCTGCAGCCACGAGGCAATTTCAAAGTGGGTTTAAACCAACAGTCTGTGTTTGTTTCGTTGTAACTTTCCTTCTAATAATTTTGACAACGCATTGGGAAAATGGTGCAGTGGCACACAAATTCGCCATTGCTGTTCCTAATGGCAAGATATTTGGTCTTGAAATTTTTGTGTTTTGTAAAACATTAGTTTCTTTCATCTTGGATAACACAGCAAATTTTGGTTGATTGAGTTATTTTGTACCGTGTCTATTAGAACGAAAATAAGCATTTCTGTATCCATGACAATCAGAAAAGTATAGATGCCAAGAATTCAAAGTATGTGTAATGGAAAGACTCAAAGTTCAGTTTGACAAATTTTATGCTCCATTTTTACTAAATTGTATTTTTTCATTTTTGGGGAGATTTTGTAAAATTCGGTTTGTTAATCTTTTACATAAACTTCGTGTAAACCGTCCGTTTCAGCGTGAAAGCTTCACTTCAATGGATGTTTTATTGTTCCGCTAGAACTGTAATCGATTGCCACAATGTCGTTGCAATGAACCGCTCTGTAAACATTGAGGTGGTTGAAAATCAGAAATTGTAACTGTGAATATCGTGTGCAAACTTGTTTGAACACATTTAATACAAGTTCCAAAAATGATGATGTTTATGACTTTATATATTTTATCAAACACGCTTTTTACCATTCTTGATACTGATTATATCACTGCTCCTTACAGAGGCAATATGTTTAGACTGTCTCGACTAACAAGACTTTGAAACGTCTTCCATCAAAAACAAACAAAGCTAGAGTTTGAAGTATCAACGATAAAAGAGCTTAGGCCTTAGGCCCAATTGAGGTAAAAAAAGCTCTTTGAAATTGAGATAAAAAATTGAGGTAAAAAAAGTTACTTTTATCAGAGAGTTACTTTTATCAGAATGCGACTTTTGCTGTGGTGTTAATCGTTAGCTGGCTTTGAGTTTTAGTACTTTTTTTTCGTTTATGCAGGGTTTTGAGGCTTTAGCCTTTGCATGTAGAAGAGCAAGACGTTTTGGTTTTGTTTTATTTGTCGCGGTTGGGTCTCCGCAGTTTTTTCGTTGCAGTCTTGAGGTTGTTTACTTTCTCTGAACTTGTGTTGGCCTTTCTACGTTTCACACCTGTTAGCACTGCTTGCAGATGATATGACTGGCGATGCGTAGTGTGACGTGAAAGCGATTTCCTATTAAAAGTTTGTGATTGATTCCTTGCTTCTTTCACTTGTGGAGTGAAGCTCTTTGAAAACAATTGTAATCACATCCTGCATTTTATAAAACGTTACCGCTTCCTGACGACAACAGTCATCGTTAGAATATCTCGTTGCAATTCATTGCTCACTTTTAAATTTTTTAAGTCAGCTGTTGTCAAGTAAATTAACCATTTCAATCATAAACGCCCTTAGATCAACCTAAAACGGCACTCGGATCACTTTGGTAACGGGCATCCTTTGGTTGCATTTTTGTTCTTAATTGATGCATAACAACCAACCTCTGGTAGCGTGCTTTTGCACTCCATAAGATTACATAAAAAATGCTTTACGTCGTTTGGCAAGACATCAAAAATGTTTTTTTAATTTGTTTTTACAGCTTAACACATTTCGCGCACCATCACAGGGAAAAAAGCTTAAGCTGGGGTGGTAAAAGACATCCACACACGAGTGTCATTCTTCTGTCTGGTATGCAGCTGCATGTCAACATAATTGCTGTACGCTTGCTTCGCTAATGATGGACCACCTATTCAGTACAAATAATTCGAAAGTCTTTGCTCTCACGTGAGAGAAATCTGATAGACGTTTTGAAACATGCCTCTGTCAAACTGTCTGACACTTTACGAACGTTACAAGCGTTTTCAAGACAAAGCCGATGAAAGACAACTTTCTAATTAAGCTGCTTGTACTTTTTCCTGTAGTGAAAGCTGTAAGTATTGCTGTTCATCATTTTGTATTGCCATTATCCAAAACACCAAGTATTTTACATGATAAAGTCTTACACAGGTAATTCTTCCAAAATTGAAAAAATTTTACAATTCAACCATACGTTCAACTTCTCCCTTAGCTGCGAAGCCTAAATTCTTATCTCTCAGAAAACGGTAATGAATTGCACTGATTTAGATCAGTGACCAAATTAAAACTGGTGAGCACTTTGTGGATTGTTCTTTGACTGTGTTGATTTACGTAGAGCAAATGCAATAGCACTTCAATAAACGTGGTCATTTGCAAGTGAACTTGATTTCTTTGTTGGGGCCACAGTCCCTCAAAATGTTCTAAAAACTATACGTCCTAGCCTTGACTGTGTCCAAAAATGTGACAGTTGCAATTATAGTGTCCTGATGCTCAATGAGTTCAATGTTAGTGTCATGCACCCGATCAGAGCAAAAGATTGGAGAGTGTTGCTTTTGAAGGACGCCAAAGATGGTAGAACTGTTTAACCTCTCGTCTGGCGTTGCGCGGAATGCGCGATTCACCACGAACCGAATGTGCGCGAAGAACAACACCACATATATGTGGTGCGAACAAGCCATAATGGAGTGATCGCGGCGTGTGGCCTCTATTGCTGCTTGCTGCCACAGTGTGAAGTTTTGCGGTCTTGCCGGATTTCTGATCGCAACAGAGCAACCCTTTCGCCCGTGTCCTTCCCGTGCAAAACCTGACATATTTTTTCCTTTTTCAAACACAGGATTTTTATCTTTTTCAAACGAGTTTAGCAATGCAAGAGTAACTGCCTACAGTTACTGACAATGTCGTATGTAATATTTTTAGTTCTATGGAAAGCAGCACTACGCGGTTTAACAATTTCTCTCCCACAATTTATACCTTGATGTGTTTTTGTGAACTGTGTGACCCTTTGCACTTGTGATTGTCATTTTCGCTTAGAATTTCGCCGACAACACGACATCTTTTAATTAGAGGTTTACGCAATAGTACCGTCTCACAAACGCAACTGGGAGGTTAATATGTTGAACCGTGAGATACGATGGAGGTCGGTGGTGTCGCGGCCAAGCCTTTGATTTCAAGTGCACGTATGAATCGTCTTGGCTTCTTGGCTTCACGAGAGACAGCGCCCACAATCGCTTACGACGTCTTTGCTTCACCGTTTCAGAATGAACTTCTCCTCTAACCGTGAATGTCGAAAATTTCTCCTACCCCGGGGATGAAGCTCAACATTTAGTTCTCGTATTTTTTTAAATATTGCTTTTGAAAATGTTTTTTTTTGTTATAACCTCTTTCAAATAGCTCCAAACTAACGGAAAATGACGCGTACAGAAAGTGCAAAATTATTGTTATTATCTTTCAAATTCTCTAGCAGTCTTTTTGAAGCCGTGTCGGTTCCACAACTGCACCTGCCAAGCAGAGAAAAGATGTAAATGAAAAGCCACTGCAGGATCAAGGTTGTGGGGTAAATGCAAAAGGACACAACCAAAAATAAACCGCTAAAAACGCAATACCTTAATCAAATGCTAGAAAAGTTAAGAACAAAATCAGAATCCATGGCGTGCGCAGACAAACCGAGGTATTACTATTTAAAATGAAAGTCTTCATAAAGGAGCATGCTCATAATCGAAATCGTTTGTTAAATATTTCTGCACAAATATTTCCGCATTCACCATTCTTCATGTTAGCATCTCAGACAGGCAAAGATCACGTTTTTTCCGCCGACGTTTGCGCTTGTTGTTGGCAGTGCAAATGTTATGCAAACACGCTGGGTTCCGCCCAGAATACCGGAATCCTCTCAAAACAATCCTCTCAAAATGACGTTCTCCTCCCTTTGTTTCTGCTGTAAACCATCTTATCGCATTTTTATCCCGCTGATCTACTTTGAGCAAACCTGAAGTGTACACTATTCCCAGGTGAATGGGAGTTGAAATCAGTTCTCATAGTAAAGTGCGTCCTGGGCTCGCATACTTCCACGTTGTCATGACCAGGCAAGAGATTTCCAATGCACTTTTCAATGTTAATGCGGGGCGTTGGCGCGGAGGGCTTTTTGCTCACAGTATTATTCAGCTGAACGCACAAAGAGAACGAATGCAATTTAGCCTTGTAGCGCAGAAAATCAGATAAACCTCATCACAATACGATTTTAAGTCCACTCCACGGCCTTTGCAAATTTACTTTATGCGGAGATTTCAGAGATCGAAATTTGACCTTGTAATATCTACATATTTGTTTAAACAACGCTTTATCAAAAAACTTTCGCCTTCACGGGTTTGCTGCCCAGTCAGTAATCAACTCGATGCTGGACTCGACTTGCCTAAGTACATGAAAAAGTGAGAAAGACATTGAGTGCCTCATATATTTGTGAAAATATTGACCCAAGAACCAATGCCCGAGCACGCCTTGCATGAACCTATTGAACTTTTTAAAGGCAACGAGATTTCAAAGCATGAATTCATTCCACAGTGCTGTGAGATTGTTAAACCGACTGCTGAATGTGTTAAGCACGCAAATCTGATTCTGTAGACATTCAACCTGAGTTTGTTTCACCAGTAGCATGTATAAGCTGAAATCAATATCCCTGCATCTTTCACGAGCACCTTGAAAAGGAATGTGGTTTAAAATGAAAAACTGCATTCTCTTCTATGTACTGAACACGCGATTACCGCAAAATACGCAAACAATGTTGAAAACAACAAATGAATTCATCACGCATCTGCTGTACAGTTTCATCGACTCACTCTTCTGCAACTTGCAATTAAAACCGAAACAGTGAACAAAGTACAGAGAGCCCCTAAAACATTTTACTAGTAATCCTACAATAGAAGTATTTACATGATCTGTTCCAATTCACCTGATTTTTTGTCACTATCTGTTCTGAACAATATTATTCTAACCTACACAGAGCCTGCCTAAAGTTAAGAATCCTTTAACAACTAGCTTCTTCTGCAATTACCTTTTGCTTTAGATTACGGTAAGATATACATATATTTTTCTTAGCTGCATAGAAGAAACACAGGTAATATTTATGTTTCCCTGTGCAAAGCGATTAAACCGTGTTGTCTTTTTGTGTTTTTCAGCTCGTCAGTCACTACTTCGTCGACTGTGCAAACGTTGCCACGGCTACTGCTCCAAGTATTCCTTCTTTCTGTCATAGCATCACGATGTTGAAGCTCAGCTTTATTCCTCGTCATCTTCACTTTGTTTTTTCCTTTAAACTTCAAACTGCCACTTAAGCCAAACATATCAATATTTCTCTCCTTTCTGTTTTTTGAAAGGAAGCGGTTTTATGCTTTGCACTTTGGGAAACGTTTGTAACTTTTCCTGAAATCATTCTCAAACCCCCTCCTTAAATTGCTTAAGTATATTGATCGTGTCCGATAGCAAACGACCTCATGTTGTTGTCCCAACTGGCATAAGTCGAAAAGTTATTTGCTTAATTTGCTGTAAAACTTTTGCAGCTTGTCTAAAAAGTGTTTTTGTTGCATTTCTTGATTCTCTTGTTGTTTTTCGCTTTATTTGCAAAAGTGGAGCTCATCTTGTGTTCTGTGGAATTTGCCAGCTTGTCAGTTCAGTTCCCTCTGCTTGTAAATAGAGGCTGATGTGTATCAACAAGGATCACTTTCAATAGGAAAAATTCAATTAAGACCAGGTGCGAACATGTGGTTTGAAATTCTTTATGGAAAATCATGATTCAGAATTGCATTGTTTCTATGATATTTTGCAAAATATTTAAGAGAAAAATGTAAATGTTGAAAGTTTAGCTATGGTCTAAGACGAAGAAAAGGTTTATAAAAGAAGTTTTTGCATGACATGACTTCAAAGACCTTGGCCTATACTTGTTCGCTGATATAAGTGAGAACTTTGCTAAAACTGCTAAAATGTGAACATTGACTTGTCTGATACAGAATGATGGTGTTCTTGGTGTTGGCAATCGGGAAACTTCTTTATACCTAGGATTTATTTGGTCTACATCAAACTCACACTACAACCGTTGTTCTTCCAGCGAAGGACAAAGTGATGGTTTCTGAGCCTAACATCGAATGAAACGAATTATCTGCTAAAAATATTTTTGCTAAATTTGTGTCAACCTTGCTTGGCACTACTGCTTGTGTTATTGCGTAACTTCTTTTTATGCTAAATTTTATGAAAATGATATTCAGGTTCGTGCAACGTTTATAGCGATACAGCATATTTGCATTTTGTCTCTCTGAAGAACAACTCTTTAGTACACTGACACGCTTTTATATCTTGTAAATAAATGCACAAAACTGTATGAATCTTCCGTTCAAGTTCATTTTGATCACTTTCGCTTTGTACCCCCATTGGTGTGTCAGGAGTGGTCAGTGGCCCTCATCTCCACTTGCTTGTGAAAGGGGCTGTAGCGAATGACAAATTGGCGGCACGAGAACCATTTCCTTGTGCCCATCCCTTAAAACCACGCACGAGACGGGCAGGCCACAAGTATCCATGCTGAAGTCTTCAGCCTACCTGCTTCAGTGGCGCGTGCTCAAGCAATAGTTCCACCTAGGATAATTATTGGTTCATTGAACAATTTTTAGGTTGATTCCTGCAATGGATGAAATTCTCCCCGTTAGAATCTTAAGGCTGCTCTTTTTTTGAAGAAAGTTTTCGTTCCCTAATGCAACAAAGTTTTTATGCGGCAACTGTATTTTTCTTCGAAAAAGCAAATGTTCTTCCTTATGAAACTTGTGTTAATACCAGATTATAGCAATTAGTCGAAACTTCCTCTGTCTAAAGGCAGGCCCGTAGCCACGGGCAGGCTTTCCGTGTCAGTGCCACCAAAAATTTTATTTGTGTCCAGAAAGTATTGTTTCAAACATATAAGAAAAACAAAAATATCTCCCCCCTAAAAATGTATAATGCCCCCCCAAACCTTAAAACCTGGCTACGGGCCTAGTCCAAGGCTAGAACAAACGCGGATTGTTGCGTCGGAACAAGAATGATCTGAAAATGATTTTCATTACTGCTACTGAAATTGGTTTTCGATACTTTATTTGTACCATACTGCGTTACAATCACAAGTAGACTTAAATTAAAGTAAATAGAAATGTTCTCCTCACCAATCACTCTCTATGGCTGTGGTTCTCAAATGTTGATTGATGGATTGAACCACCCACATTTCATCTGAGCATTCACCGAATCCTTCGTAATTGGAAAGTTATAATATGATTTGTTCAAAGCATAGACATGTATTTTTAAAGGCAAAGTTAATCATGTATCGGACATATAGACATATGTTGAGAACTACTACTCTGTGACAAACAGGGTTTGACGCTACAAGAGGGAAGCTTTGAGTCACAGATCGAGAACCGCAGTCAAGAGCTTGTATAGGTTCACCGTCAAGTATTACTCTGTTCCTCCATGTCGGCCACTCAATTTTTTTCGAATACAACACACTGCTAAGCAACCTCATGCCCTGTTGAATCTTGCTGTACCATCGCATACTAACACTTTGACACATCATCAAGCCACCGAACATGTTTTGTCATTTAGCAGAATGCTTAAATATGCTTTGAGGACTAAAAGAATTGCACGTTACAGGCAATGAATTGTTTTGACCTAGTCGGAATATTTAGGGGAATAGTTGGCTCCTGGAATATAACCACACCAGTATATCAACACTTTTGGATCAGAAAGCAAAAAAATTTCGGATAAACTCTACATTGCAATGTTTTCAGTTTTCAACAACATTTTGTTTTGCTGCAAAAACTTTCCATTCGATATTGATTTGATACAATTCTTGTATTTTAGCAAAAATAATGAATAGTCTCAAAATTAAATTCACACTCGATGATTTCTTTTAAGCCAATGTTAAAAAAGAAACGAGGAAACACGAGAGAAGCCTCGAAGGTCGTGAAACACAAAAAGCAGAATTTAAATATCTTTTGTGGTAACTGCTCTACGCGAGGATTTTGATTATTTATGATCAATTCTTCCTGAGTTTTCAGTTGCACTAACTTAGTTCATTACAGCAATCACGTAACATCTCCAGATGGAAGCATAGATAAGTTAGTGGAGTCAGGGTATCCTTTCCAATTTTCCTTACTGACTTTCTAAGCCTCTTCATGGTCAAAAACTTCGATTGGCCTGGTGAGAGAGAACGACTTGCCACCGGTTGAAGTAAATCGTATGCATGTGTTTACGGTACTCATTTAAATTTTAATATATTAACCATTTTTATAGAAAATTACAATCAGCCGATTAAAGAATTTACCAATAAGAAGCAACAACCAAGTAAGAAACAACGTTAATTCTTTCTATACCTACATTTTCATGGCTAGAAGTGGCGTAATCGTCAATTTGTAATTGAAATGGATCATAGGCTTTACAGACTCGTGGCCATGTTCAAACACTAAAAATCAGTGGCTTTTAATCAATCAGAGTTCTGTCTGTAAATATATTTTTTCAACTTGATTCCTCAATTGCGTTACCACAATATTATCGCAGTTCGAAAATGAAAACGAGTAGCACATGACATGAGTGTTTGCCGCTGTGATCCAGAATAACATCGATTGATCATTTTTATACTTTTGTGAAGTATTAAACGCATTTGATCGCAAAGACTCAGCTTTCAGTCCTTGGAGTGCTGAACATGAGGTTAGTCCATCTAACCATCTAATAGAAGCAGAGGTCCAGTGATCAGACGTGCACTTGATCAGGGCATTTTGTGCAATAATTGTTTTGACAAAATATTATGGCTGGCCCAGATTGTCTTTCCGTATCCCGTATCGCATAGAATCAAGATGCCTATACTGCTTGTGCACGAAGTTACAATTTTGCCTAGCCTGCCTTTTAGTATGGTTGCGGAGTCGGAGGTAAAATGTCCGACTCCGTCTAAAACTCCGACGCCTAGCTTCCAAAATTATCCGACATCAACCTTTCCAAAATTTCCGACTCCGACACCAACTCCAACTCCTGACTCCTCCTCAACATAAAATGAATAAAGATTGGTTGTCAACAATTTTGTAACAACTAACAATCAATGGAAATCGTGGCACAGCAATAATTATCTGTTTCAGTAAAAGTTTCAAAAGAAATTGTACCATTTCAACAGGCACAAGTTAGTATTGCTAAATTAGAAGTGCGATGTAAAAATAATTCAACTGGGCTCCCGGGTTCGGAGTCAGATAAAAAAAAAACGACTCCGACTCTGACACCTATATATTGTTTATAAGTATCCGACTCTAACTCCACCCAAAAAACTGCAAATAATTGCGATTCCGCAACAATGCTGTTCACTCAGTAAACGATGCATCAGATTCCCCATGATTTTGAAAATTTCTTTATATTCTCTTACCTATACCCTAAAAATGTTCTACCTCGAGAAAATAAATTTTTAAAAGTTTTATAAATTTTAATTGATATGTACCGGATCCACACTGAGATTGAAAAATAGACATTCAACATAATAAATCCAAAAAAGAAAATGTTCGTTTGAAAAGCGAGAAATGTTGCTACAGATTGTTCACACATACTTATGCAATCCACACAACTTTTAAAACTAATTGAAACATATCAAGATTAATATTTTGCAAAAATGCTACTAATACAGTATTTTATGACTAGACAAGTGCGTGCAGTTCATTATAGAAGTAATGTAATGAAATGACAAAACGTGGAAAAGTATCAACTTCAACGATTTTCCGAATATTTCTCAATTAACCCCTTACCTCTAACATTAACATCTCGGGCAGGTTTTTTAAGGTGTTTTAGGGACCCATTTCCCTAGGATCAGCGGAAATTGTCATCGGGTCTCTAGAACAAGAGAAAATCGGGTCCCTAAAATCGGAGAACTCGGGTCCCTACAGGTCCATACTGGGTACCTAACATTTTCCTTAAAAAAAACCCTGATGTTAGGTCATGCAAAAAGTCATATTTTGGATATTTTCAACCTAATTCAATAAGGAAACCATTAAAACAATCTGAAAATATTAGGTGAAACTACTATATCACGAGGTCTTAGCTGCATCCTGCACATTCAACCTACTTGGGGATGCTGCGAATGTTGACAAAGATGTAGGTGAACCAATTACCAAGTTATTTGTATGAAACGTAATGCACTGCCTAAAAATGCATGTTCTTGCTGCCCCAAAGAAATAAACCAATGTCCATGCATGTTTTCAATTTGCTTCAAACCAAACTATATGTTTTGCTCATCGTTTGAGCCGTTTGTTTTAGTGGGGCCTTAATAAACCACAGGGCTACCATCTCTTATGACTATATTCAGTGGTAATTCTTCTTTGTACAGTAGTTGTATGTTCTAGCTCATTCATATTTTTGTTTGGTCATAAAAGGTCATATTTTCTAAAAAATTGTCACATTCTCAAGTTTTTACGCCATAAAAAAACCTAATAACATCTTTTAGTTTGCATCTTGCTTGATATTTGTATCTAACTTGATGTGCCCAGTTGTCCTGCCCTGATCGTTGTACCCCATTTAATGACATATAAATAATTGTAGTAACATGTGCAGAAGACTGGCATGTACTGTCAAATCCATCCAAATACAGCCTACCGTGCTCAGTTCTAAAAACTCTTTGTAATTATCACGTTGATGCAATGTTGTGGTTGTGGCTGATGCAAGATGAAGTGCTTAACTAGCCCATTCCTGTACAAGGGCGTTGTTTTATAAAAATATGAGTTATCAAGGAATGTGAGTGTTTCTTTGTGGGTATAAGGTAAGCTTTCAACATGCTTCCTAAACCTGCTGAACATGGACACTTCAGGTAATTTAGATGCTTCTATCTTCAGGCCTGTGAATATTTGTGCTATTATTACCTCACCAATAT
>JGI24159J19872_10002572_pt1 | contig 21796 bp, 12 predicted proteins | sample Ectturendosymbi4_FD_19872 | JGI IMG/M metagenome (IMG submission 19872) | reverse complement strand
TTGATAACTTTAATGAAAAGTGTACTGGATGAAAACGGTTTTATTTGATAGCTGATGATATTGGAAAGTGATATTCGTTGAAAAATCTTTGCTTACGGCCTTAGTTTATGAGAAAACCGTTGTTGTTTAAGCGTGTGCGATATTCGAAAAAACTTGCCTAAAGGTTTACGATAAGCTTAAAAGTCGTTTGAAACAATTCCTCTGAGTTGTTTGTGATATGATTTTACCATAATATGCTTTTTTTAAGTTTTATTTTAGCTTATCTGTTCGTTTTTGTTTTGGCGTTTTTTTCGCCAAATCGCGAAAGTGACGTCTGGGCGAAGTGACGGCTAGCTTTACTCTGGTCTATAAAACCCAATTGGCAACTACTAGGCTACTTGTACTTAGCCTTCAGAAGTTCTACGCCAGTGCTCTGTGAAGTGTATTAGGTAGCATGCTAGCTTTCTCAGTGAATTGAGTTCTGCAAAACAGAATCTCCTCATAACAAAAATGACAGGATCTGTTGCCATTCATATTCACTAGCGTAGCCAGGCCAAAATTTCGGGGGGGCAAAATCTTGGTTTTTAGGCGAATAATAACACTATTTTGTTTGGGATACCACCACTCAAAGCACAAAATCACTATATGTTCTAAAAATATAGCGGGTGACATGGCCTCCTAGTCCTAGCCCCCCCAGCTATGCCTATGTTCATCCTGACAATAAAATGAAAAAAACAAAAAATATGACAGGTTTTCCTTACTTAATGAGCAAGCAATTTTTGAAATTGAATGGCTGCCAAGCTAGTAAGCTCACGTTATGTTATCAATGGTGACAACACACCGTCAGAAATAGCACAACCCTTCGACTACTGCAGGCTATGTGTAATAACGCAGCTTTGGAAAATAAAAGTGGGCACTGTTGTCAGTGGGTCAGTCTCGTTAACCCCAGATTTTTGCCTTCTTCAACATCAGATAATGTCAGGTTTTCACGTTACAGTTTCACATACAGCAAATGCTTCTGCTACTGCCAACATGATTATACCAAGCAAACAAACTGCGATAAACGTCGTTGAATCCGATTTCTGATGAGTGAAGTCATATCCAGTGTTGCCACTGGGGTCAGTTTCGTCAACATCAGATTGTCGCCTTTTTCAACATCAGATAATATCAGATTTTTACATTACAGTTTCATATAATCGAAATCAGTGCTCGTTAAAGTTTCAACGCCTCAATACCCCTAAATCAAATTTTCGTCAATCTGGATACCCCTTTTCGACAGTTTACTAACAAAAAAAATGTAAGAAACTAAACAGAACTGGTAAATAAATATTCACTAGAGAATATCTTTAGTAGTTAGTTATTCCCGTACTGTAGCTAGCTTGTTGTGGACTATCTAACATCTAACCAAACGTTTTTATTTACGCAACATACATCAGAAAAGAAATCAGCAAAGATTATTCCTTTAGTTTGAGAAGAAAAATAACTGACATACAATATTAGGTCAGAAAATTCGCAACAACATTCACATGTAAGTGAGGTAGTGTCTATTTTCCAAACTAAAGGCAAAGTAATAATCAAATCAACGGCAATTATGAATATTACCTTGCCTTAGTTTGGAAAACAGACATTACCTCACTTACATGTGAATGTCGTTGTATACATTGCCCAAATTTTGAAAATTTTTGTCCAAGTAATGGACAATTTTTCAGCTTTGGGGATGCGACCGCATCCCCTGCATCCCCATCCTGTACGCTTATGTTTTTAAAGACCACGCAGGATTCTGCTATTGCCGAAAAAATGACTCCAAATTTGGGTCTGTCTTTTTCATAAATCTTGACTTCGGCTCCGAAAATAACGCAGAATCTAGCTGGAGTCGACTCCGGTCAAGCGAAATTTCTGACTTCACACCATGTTCGCATGCACAGAGTAATCTTCTACATACCAAATACGCTGATAAAATTGAATATTAGGGTTTAAGAATTTGTGTTCAGGTAAGTTTGTTGGGTTAGGGTGAGAAAAAGAAAAAAAATTGTGGTCAACGACTAAGTCCGAAAATTTTCAATGGTTAAAGTTATTCCCGTGCTATAGCTTGTTGTGGGTGTGCAATACCTGACATCTAACCAAAATGTTTTAATTTACACAACACACATCAAAAAAGTAATTGCCAAACGTTATTTCTTTATTCTGAGAAGCAGAATAACTGAAAAACAATACCAGGTCAGAAATTTCGCAGAGGTCAGAAATTTCGCTTGACACCGGCACTCTGGTCCGTGACCATCTCAGCTATGCATCAATGACTTCAACGGCGAAAACTCGTTTATTGAAGCGAATCGATGGTGCTGCACCGGATCTGGGAAAGGAGATGCGGGTAATTCAAGCGGACATGTCTGCGTTTTTATTGGGATAATCCGTTAAAAGAAGTTGACATGAGGCACACACACAATATTTTTAACTAACAACAACGATAAAATTTAAAATAACTTTTAGGTTCTAGTGCTCAAGTTAGACTGTATTTTCAACCTATCTGCAAGTGAGCTACCACTACTTTTACCGAAACCCCAAACTGGAGGTTCAACAAGCTCAACTTATTTTCCATGTTATTGGATCTTCTACTGATAATTCTATTTTCCATTTGTCGATGTTAGCAATAGTATCGTAAATACTGAACTTCAACTAAATTGTTTATCTGAGTAGCTATAGACTAGGGAGCAGGTTACCTCAAAAGCTCAACCTCAGGCAACTCAGTACTCACTGCCAGTGGTTTTGCGGTGTTATTCAATAACTTATTACATGGTTGATATGATTATTATGGTTAACATCTCTGCTATAGAAGAGAATAGTTGATTGGGAGGTAATACTGAATTACGGTAAACTGTTTAAGGAATGATTGGTTTCTTTTTTTATGCCTTACATCAGATACATGTATGTATTGTAATAGTTTATAAAATGACTAATAAATAAATGTACATTATAATTATTTTTCTTGTGTTTCAGATAATTCGCACTTGAGTTTTGATTTACTTTGATGCTGTATAGTTCTTTAACCTCTGTGCTTTAATAGCCTTGATTGATACCAAGAGATTTTCCAAGGATAATGGGCTAGATACTGTGGTTTTCATAATTTTGCCATGTACTTATCGGTTAGTGTTTCATATAAAGCATCTTGTAATTAAACTGCAAAAAGTGCTTAGGTAAATCTGTTACTTTTGGGAAGTCTATGAGTAAAAGAAATAGTTGATGCTTTCACTTCTCTGGTTAACATAAACAAATGAGTTAGTTTCCAGCTTTGTAAATTGCATTTGCGCATATTAGATATTGAATCAATCTGTTTAACTTGTTAGATTTCCATTAGCTTGTTAGCAGGAAAATGTTAGGGGAGTGTTTTAGTCTCTAATAATAACATGACATGCCATGGAAAAGCATAACCTGGTACCTCCATCGCATTTTGAGGTTGACTCACTTGAATCCAGTCCATCAACAGAAAATCAACTCCAAAACTTATGTGATGAATCGCCTTTATCAGCAGCATCACTTGCTGATCAAAGAAGCAAAAAGGTTGTTTTGCAGACGCCTGATGATTTCATAGTCAATCCCACACTACAAGGCGTAGTTTCAGACTCTGCTCCAAGGTATGAAAAATTCTCATTTCAACATCCAAATGTGCCGAGTAAATGCCATTACTCAGGGGATGTCAAAAAGGAAAGTGGTGTTCAGCCAGGTTTATCTGATGATCTATTGGGAGGTAACTACACTGTCATAAAAATGAAAATGTTAAAAGATGAAAATGAAACCCTTCGTAAACTGTTGCACACCTCTCAAGTTGTGGAAAAACCTTTAACTCAGGTAAGCTTTATTTGAATTAAAGTTGTTTTAGAACGCAGTTTCTTACTAGGTAGAACAAGAATTGCCTTGAATGCAAAGTCATTNACAAAACCAGAATTGGNCAAAATATTGCAGTTTTCAAATCGCTGAGACTTTTATTCTTAGTGGAAAGTAAAATGTGTTCTCATCAGCTACCTATCTTTTGCCAAAGAAATAGCGACAGAAAGGCATATGACTACATCAGATCTGGATTATGCCGAAAATATTCAACTGAATAACTCATGCTTTTAATGGAATCTCAAATATGAATATATTTCATGTTTATGCTAATGCTTTTCATCTACTTGTAAGAAACTCAGGTCTCAGCATATATAGCCAATTTTGTTCTTTGTTTCAAAAACTTTTCCTAAGTCTAGCTTTAGCCTTGCTTGTCTTGGGTATTGACAGTATCTCTCACTAACTGTAAAGAAATTGGCTGTTTTAACAAAATTATGGTTTTTATTTTATATAGTGTTGCAACCTCTCAGTTGGTGTGGCGTTGAATGTGCGATTCACCGTGAATGGAATGTGCACGAAGAATAACACCCATATAAATGTGACACAAACAAGCAATAATAGAGTAATCTTGTCTATTGTTGCTTGATGCCATAGTGTGGAACTTCGTGCGCTTGCCGCTTTCTGATTGTGACAGTATTAAAGCATTACTGCATAGGATATTCAGAAGTCAGAACAATGATGTTATTGGGCCTGTACCTCCTTTCTTATCTGTGACAATTAGTTCATATTCCAATATTCTCAAACAATATTGGTACATTTCATTCCTGTTAAAGTTGCGAGATGTCTGGTTCTTTATGATCAATTTACACAACTGATGCAACCAAGGTTTATTTTTTTGGCCATAAACCAGTTTTTTTTAAATGACTGAAAAAAAATTAAGTCAATTCAATCACAATGTCTAAAAATATAAACTAGTGAATACTGTTACAATGCATGGGCGTTGGAAGGGGGAGCCAATCCTCCCTGGATTTTGAAATATGTAGAAAAAAAAGTTGCTTTCTTAGTTTCAAGTGGGAAAAAATCAAATTTCACCACTTTTGGCCCCCCTTGGAAAAATTTAGGAAAACTCCCCTAGTGCCCCCCCTAGAAAAAATCCTTCCGACACCCATGTTACAGTGATTTGTAATACGAAATTATGGGACAAATGACCAAATTGTCTCTGTGAAAAAAAAGCAAGATGCTAACCTTTCACTGCATTAAGAAAATTCTTTGAAGAATAAATCTATTAACAAACTTGTTCCATCTTGAACATTTAGGATTTTTGTTGCAGTCGGTCATGTTATAATATATTTACATTATTGTTTTTCAGAAGTCTGCTGCTTCACAAATAGATATCATCTCTCACCAAGTACAATTTATTGAAAGACTGAAAAGTGACATTCTTCAACTGACAACCACTATGCAACAACGGTAAATGTTTGCACTCTATGCAAGGCTTATGCACTCCATTATCTCCATTCCAGAAGCCTTTAGGGCAGTAGTAGTTAACAATTGTCAGTAGTACTGAACCCAACAAGTTTCATACCTTCATTCACTGGACCTTTAGTAAATGAAAAAATAAATGTTTCTTTAAACATAGTATATATTTTGTTGACGCAGAGAAAGAACTGTGCATCAGATCTTTGCCAAACCGCTGAAATGGATTCACTGAACTCTGGGCTTCAATTAATCCTAGGTTAATAACCACTGCTTTAAAGCATGACAGAACAACTGTGTTTTCTTTAGTGAAACTCTTGAGTGCTTCTTGGAAATCACTTTCAGGAAAATAGATTATTTTCAGAAACTGGATTCTGCTATATTTTGAACACAGAAGATGTTTTCCATTAAAAAAAACAAACAAACATTCTTACTTGTTTGCCATCCATCGTGCTGAAAAAAAGTGCATTACCAACTAACTAAAATGGTAAAATCAGGTTATCGAATAGTAGATACATCATGTGGATCAGTCCATTCTTATTAGTTGTGTGCTAGCTCTTAGAGGTGATGTTTGTTCAAAAAATGACAAAAATCATTTCATGTTGTGTAAGCATAATTTTATGTTTGCATGTAACAAGGTGTTTAGCACACCAGCAGTGGAAAAAGTTTGAAAGTCTGTCTTATGTAATGCTTCAATTTAAAGGCTATACTTTTGCATGTTAATCAACTTACTTTGGGGTGCAGTTGTAAACATACAAACTTGTCTATGACAAATCAGTAAAGCTGCTTTCTTCTTTTGCAGAGAGCAAGAATTGTTTGAAAGTAAACTGAAGAGTGAAGAAGAAAGACAAGCAAAACTATTTCTTGAAAAAGATGTTGAGAAACTTTGTGAGAACATGCAGCTGGATGCTGAGAAATGCAGAAACTTGGAAGTTTGTGTTGCAGATTTGCAATCCACTATCGAGAGAATGAAAGAATCAAATGCAACAGTGCTTAAAAGGTTTTGTAAATATCCATTGCTTAGTTTAAAATGTTGGAATTTTTGATGTAGTATACTGCTTGTATGCTTATATTTATTGCTATTATTGCAATTTACGTGCTGTTCATGTTTCCGTGGCCATATCCATGTATGTTGCCGAATCTTTTTTTAAATTATGGTCGTCTGATCCATTACGTTAATGTTCTTTGGCCTGATTGTCATAAATTATCTGCTGCATATGAAACATTATATTGCAAAAACTTTGCTCACCATACCACTTTTCAGTCCACTATGCACATGCTTTTGCTTTGTTTCCAGCAAAATTATCGTTACTTTTAGAAATAATGAAACCAAAAACCATCGTTGATTTTATCCAGGCATGAAGATGACATTCAGTTGTTGCACAAACAACACATTGACAATGTCAAGAAATTGGAAGAAAATGAAGAAGCTGTGCGGGAGGCCATGAAAGCAGCGTTCAATGAAGAAAAACTGAACTGGCAGGAGAAAATTTCGGCTGTCAAACAAGAATATGAGGAAAAGGTGGCTAAATTCTGTAATGTATTGCTCTAATTGACAAAAATAAAAACTGGACGAAGAGACAAATTTCTAGCTGATTTTACAGTAGACTTTGCGTTTGTTTGTTCGTTCAAATTTTGGGCGTAGTTCACTGTGTTCTTCTGCTGTTTACAGCTCTGCAGGTAAGTCTCATCTTCATGCAAGGTTGCGCTAATACTTCTCAACAGGTCCAGACATTATCTTTTGAACACCACAACGAAATGCAGAGGCTTTCAGTTGAGATCAAAAGCGAACAACTTAAGCTGACCAATGAAACCACGAAATATGAACATGTGCTTCGGGAAGTGCAGGAAAGAGAGGAAAAAATGAAAATCCAAGTTGATGAACTTACTCGTGAGCTGCAGGTTTGTGTGCATGTCGACAGATACTTCTATAGCCATTTATCGTAAAATGTGAAACATTATGTTGGTTTTGGAACTGAAATGGGGATTACTAGACTTTAGGTTGACGATTTCAGCAAAAGATTTAGTTGGTTTTATTCGCCCAGGCAGCACAAATTGGAGCGCTGATCAAGCAGCAAAGTTAATTGCAAACTAAGTCGATTTAATTTTTCGCGGAGTTATTTTAGTTGGTATTGTTTCGGGGAAAAAAGGCCATGGTACTTTTCGTCCAAAACCTTGACTCGCCAACAAACATAGTACACACAGATGTTGTTGAAACGTGTGAATTGCTCCTTAACGGTTTTAAAAATCAACTGCCTTCTTGAGATCAAAGTGGTAACCAGATAAAAATACCTTCAAAAATAAGCAAAACAGCTTATCGTAAACCTCCCTGCAGTTGGGCTCAGTTGAAAAAAGAGTAAAGAAACAAACAGAATTTAGGGACTAATAAAACCATTTAAAAAGTGTTTCAGCTTTTACGGAGCCTGCATGCTTTTATGTGTGTTGTTTTGCCTGACAACGTTGTAAAAATTATTTTTTATTTTTTATCTAGTTTTTGAGACTCCTTCAATACAACATGAGAGGGAGATTTTTTCGCACAAACCTACTACTGCGCCGAACAATGTTTATTGTCCATTTTTCGTTTGTTCGCAAAGCTGTTGCTTCTGTGTCATCTTGCATCATCACTATTCATTTCGTTCTCGAGATTTTTCGTGTATGAAATGGAAGCACAATAGGTAAACCATCACATGTACTCCTACCTTTCAGAATACTAGCGACAATTTGAAATCAGCTCACTCGGAGACTGACGCTCTGTCCAGTGATTTGAATTCGGAACGTGAAGCTGTCGCCAAGCTGAAAACGTACATCGCAAAAATTCAAGCTGATGACCTTGCCCGATCCCAGTGGGAAGAAAAACGAAAAAACATCGGCATTCAAATGAAGGTGTTTTGTTTTGCCGTCTCTTTCATTCCTTTTGTAGATCTAGTCTCTGGTGGTTTGAAAATGTTGATTTTGCCTATCGTATGGTAATGTCGAAAAGGATGATTTTACCTGTCGTATGGTAATATCGAAATCGTGTATTGAATGGCATGTTTTCATCTAGGGATTGTAATCAGTGACTACCTTTCAATGCGCTCTTAATTTGAGCCTGCTGCATTGCAATTTATGCTACGTGAGTGTGTACCAGAAACAGCATTGTTTCAATTGATTTGTTTGTGTTTTCGAGGACATGTTCTTCCAAATTGTCCTCAAAACGCAGTTGACGTCGTAGTCGCAGATACTCTTCACTGCATACTCGACATTTAAGTGTTTATAATTTGTTGTTAACAATATTTGTTTTTCGGTGTAGTTTATGTCACATGTTGTTTTCAGTCGCTGGAACAAGACAAGGAGGAGTTGCTTAAAAAACTCGAACTTCTAACCGTTCGCTTCAACGCGGTCTCGAAAATTTTGGAAATGCAAGAAACGGCAATTGCAGCACATACAAAAGCAATTTCTGATCCTATAAAGTACGTATACTTTTCTCTGTTCGCGTAAGCGTAGTTGTCCCATGACGTAATCCGCGGGATCTGTTGATATCTCATCTTTGCGTATCCATGACTTTCTGTAAATAAATTGTTTCACTGTGCGTAGGCCAACTGCTCTAGTGTCGTTATTTCTGATTTTGCAATCAACTAACACCCTGCATCATCCCGTCGACAGTTTCCTTTTACACTTTGCAAATGATGTGCACTTTTGCCACAGTCAAAACAAAGCCGGGGTTGTAACGCAACAATGGCGATCCAAAGTTTTTGAACTTATGGTCCAATGCAAGTCGCAAGAAATAATCAACAAAGAACAATTATCAAAACATCAAATCGACGTCAATATTCTCAAGTCTCAGCTTGAAGGTAAGTTGTGCTGTTTGTGCCAACGATCTCTATGAGGCGAATTGAGTTTACAATTGTCGATCGTTTCGGATTAATCGTAGAAACGATGAAAAACTCTCCTAAAAAGAGTCGTGTCAACTTCGGTTAAAGAACTACTGTGTTCTGCATCGGTACAGACATTTCGCTACAGCGACGACGCTTATAAATTTTCGGTTCACACCGCGATGCAGCATTTTTGCCAGTTGAAATATTTGTACCTTGCGTGACATTTTCCACTGAGACTCACCAGTAGCTTGAATCGTCTGGGTTCTGTCTGAAACATCAGCTGGAGTAATTGAACCAGTGGGGGTAAGTGTTCACGAAAATGTTCTCAGATGCAAAGATAGCTGCTGCTTTGACTGTAAGTATCAGTGTCCCTATCACATTAAAATCGGCCATGTGTATGAAACGGTGTCTTGTCAGAACTCTGCCATTACAAATCTTGTGGAACAGCCTTATCGCGCTGAATTCCTTACAGCGTTTATTTTGTTTAATCAAGCCAGGCACCTCAACTCGTTAAATTGCGTTTTAAAAGTAAAATGGGGCTTTATATGCAATAAAGCACACAACCGCCTTGGTTTCTGCAGACCAGAAACGCCAGTGCGCCATCCTGACCAGTCAGGTCGAAGACGTGGACGCACAGCTTCAACTGAGATCGTACACTTGTCAGGCCTTGACCGAAGCCAATCACGAGCTGAAAGAACAAGGGCAACTGCTGAAGTCGAAATTAGATGAACAAGGTTGTTTACACCTGGTTTCTTTGTTTTTAGAATCATTAACGCCGCATTTTTTGTCTTGTCATTAAAAGCGACTATTTTGTCCGCTCTTACCGTTTATCTCACTATGGCACTTTGTTGAGATTATTTGCTTTGGGCGTTGTTTCCTGTTTTGAAAAAATGGACGTTATGCTGCTTATACATTTGGCTCACCAAATGGCGGGATCCTATAAAGTTTTTCTGTTACGCTATTTCTTAAAATTTGTCTCAGAATCGAAGTTAACGAAATGTAAGTACACACCATACAGTACAGAGAGAGCGCGAGCACACACGCAAGCTCTGTTTGAAGCTACGCTTGAAAATACGCCAGTGATGATAGCGATCTCTCGTCGACCCAAAGGAAACTTTAAAGACATCAGTTATTTGAAGTCACCGGATAAAGATGCTAGATGAACTCTTTTGACTCTTTTGGTGTGCTTGTACTCTTTTGATAGAAAACGCATGTAGAATTTTTTCGCACTAAAAGCAATTTGATTTTGAGCAACATATTCACACGTAGTGAGTGGTTCAAACACATCTTTTCAACAAAACATCCTGCTTTGCTTGAGATAAGCTGGGTCAAGAGTTTAAAATGCTCGTCAAAGAAATACGCACCTGCTACCCTTTCTTGACCCCATCGGACATTGCAGCAGTACAGGACTCAAGCACCCCGCCTCACTTGCATCTGCATGTTTGTGTTCCTTTACCAATTCACCAAACTTCTTCCACGTAGGTACTACGCACAACTAATTTTTGGAACCGAACACTTTTGTCAATTCTAGCAAATCATTGCGACTTTTCATGCTCGACTTGTGGTCACGCTTGATTTATTTCGAAATGTGTTGAGGAGTCACGCTTGATTTATTTCGAAAATGCGAAATGTGGTTTATTTCGAAATGTAATGTGTTCTTCATCAGAATCGGCTTTTAAGGACGTTGTACAATTTATCCGAAACATCAGTTCATCTTGTGAGAAATCTTTCGAAACCAACTTCACTAAAAGCATGGAGCGGTGTTTAAGACTGGAGCAGAGATTAGCTTTTGCTAATAACAGGTAAGCCATGAAAGTATATTTTTATTGTGCTGAATGCTGTGTTTGTTGCAAAATGAGCTGCTCGTCTCTCAAAGGAAGGACAGTTTTATAGAAATGTTTTCTATCGGTGAATTCAGCGATGATCTTTGTATGTAGGTTCACATTGAAATCAAATTCCACCCATTACATCAGTTTCTCTCCCTATGTGTGTGTGTGTGCGCGCTCGCGCGCGTGTCCCAGGTGGATACCACAGTGGTATGACTTTTCATGCAGGACTGTTCAGATTCAATATGTTGCAAAAATTTGTTGTCTCCTTGTTGCTGGTTGATCAAAAACAGCTCATTGTGTCCATTCAGACTGCGAACAGTGCAAGACCTTCTTGCTCGGAGAGACACTATGTGGAGAATGCGACTGCAGAAGACCTATAATGGCAGTGCTGTGGTCATACCCGAAAAGGAGACTCAAGAAAGGTGCTTTTCAATCATAACTGTTTGGACGTTACAGTGTTAGTTTGAGAGCGCGCACATGCCACAATTCTTTCGTACTTTACCTTGCCTTGACCAGGGTTGGACTCACTTCGTGTCCTACTCTGGATGTAGTGTTGTACCAAGTGTTACGGGTTGGCGATCAATAGTGGTAAGAAAGTATCTATAACCCTGTGGTTCTACGCCAGGGGTGTGCAACAGGCGCACCGCCGGTCACAACCCGGCCCGCCAAGCCATTTAGTGTGGCCCTTGTCAACACTGATTTCTCCCACTCTTTCCCATATTTCCCACACACTCTGATTCATTGTGTACATGAAAAAACTAAATTTTTCGTGTGGCCCAGCTAGATGTCTGAAGTTGGTTATATGGCCCACCGACAAAAAATGTTGCACACCCCTTTTCTACGCTATTAATCGTTTTGTTGCGTCTGTTTTAATCAATCTGCATTGTAGAGACTGTGTGTGTTTGCACCCTGTGGACTTCGTGTCTGTTACAAAACCTTAAAATTGAATTAGATAAAAACTTTGAAATCTTCATTCTGTATTATGTCGAACAATCTGACTGTTTACCTTGGCATTGCCTGAGTTTTGCAGCAAATTTGGAGTTGGCTGTTTGAAGCGTGATTTGAACCGGTAGTTTTTCTCTTCAAATTTTTATCACTTTCAGCCCCGACCTATCATCTGAAGTGATTCGCCTCACCGAAGAAAGAGACATGCTGAGTCAGCGTTTGGCGCATGATGCTGCGTCTTTCGAAAGAACAACCGCTGAGTTGAACCAGAAGATATCTGACCTGCAGATGATAAACAGCGATCAAGAGAAAACGATGATCAGACAGGAGGAGGTGAATACGAATGTCTTCTGGCCATGCTTCTGGTCCCAACCCGGTTAAAAGCTTCGAGTTGTCAGGCTATAAGTTGCAAAAAAAGTCCTTGTTGCCTTTCTGTAAATGTCCAACAGTTAAAGTCAGCACAACAAACTTGCCTTTTGTATTGGTAGTTCGTCTTGGCGGACGTAGTTCATTCTGATTTGCAAAAAATCCATTTGCCATGTCATTGTGTCGTGCATTGGTCCTTGACCTAGTTGTCAAATGTCTGTAGACCGACTCCTTGCGGCAATTTTCGTTTTTTTAGCTTGCGGCACAATTGATAGTTCATAGATACTTACTGTAATTGTTTATTTTTCAACTGTTAAGATGCATTTGAAAAATAAACAATTAAGTTATGCGATGCATTACGCAGTAGGTGCATCAAGATATTATCTAATGTAATCGACACTTTTGAAAACGTTTCCCTTTGATCTAAACAGAACACACATTTACTGGAATGAGCTTTTACGGATGCCACCCCCTGTTGACGCAGTTTGACACGCTTGGCAGAGAAAGATTCTAAATTCTTCGTTTTGTGTACGCAGACGGTGTCTGAATTACATGTAAAAATAAAAAATCTCGAAAATGACCTTGCTGACATGAAAGCTGACAAAGAAATCTCCTTCGAAGAGTTGAGGAAAATGAAGAAGGATAGAGAGAAAGGTTCGATCCGACCTCCGTGTCCAGTGTTGTATTTAACAGTACAGTGATTGCTTTCGGACATCTTTGGTGCAAGAATAAATTCACTGAGCATATAATTTTAGTGTTGTCCGTTCGTTTTTGCAGTCATTAGGTTTCATTTCCTACGACACATTTCGTTCGCAATCGAAAATCCTGTAAAGTGAAACATCACTATTGTACTAATGGATATACAAACGACATCCCACGTGCATAGAAAGTTTGCAGAAATCATCTTGGCGTAGTCTTGAATTTTGGATGTTTTTTCGAATTGGCTAATTTGAATGCATGTTGAATCATCCCTGCCGCTTTAGAAAACAGGTCTGCATTTAGTTTTACCAAGGCCTCCTGTTTGTCTGGGAGGCGTTGGGTTTTACTCTTGCGCAAAAAGATAACTTTTTTCTGTTACTGAAGCGTGAAAACTGACCGCAATACGCCGTCGGTTGTCCTGTGTACGCAACAATAGTTAGCGCCGAAAGATATATCTTATTCTTGCTTCTAGACATCGGGGCTGCCGTACACGAACGTAACCTTGCGCACCTCAAGGACACCAAGCAACACGAAGCAAAATTGAGCAAAGTCAAAAGGGATCTGACGAAAGCGGTGGTTTCCTTGCGACAAGCCGAGAGGTATTACGGAGATGGCGACGGTAGCGCGTGCTTTTTGCAAAGCCTCAAAATCTGTTTCATGTTTTGAAACAGGTTACGTGTATGTGGGATTTTTGTTCAGCGCAGTAAATCAGTTTAATCGTGAAAGTATTTATTCGGTCGAACAAAAATCGTTCGACTTTGCGAAGCTGCGAGAACTAGCGCAGGTTTCCGCAGGTTCATTTTTATTCTGCAGCATAACACGGTTCAACTTGCGTTGGCTTTGTTTCGTTGATGGCTTCCCAACAGTTACATTCACTTCAGGTCTTCAACTCGCGAAAAACACCGTTTCAATGAACAACTGGAGTTGGAACGACAGTCCTGGTTGAAAGAGGAGCAGAAGCTGAAAGGCATCATTCGAGAACTGCAAAAGGACAACAACCTCATAAAGGTGGGTTCTGTGTGTATAGGTTACAAGCATCGACTCCAGCAGGTTGCGCAGAGTCCCTAGAAATCCTTTTGCAATGCCCACAAAGATTAGAACGCTCTTTACGCAAGCTACAATACTTGCATTGAAACTTTCGTGTGCCGCTGTGTGAAAACGCCTTCCGTTAAAGTTGAAATCCGTATGTTATACCTGGCGTTTCATATTAGCCCATCCGTCAAGTTTAGGTCATTCGGCGTTTGTGGCCGCGTGCTACATTCTGCTGTTCTCCTCCTTCAAGTATAATTTAGTTTCAGACAATCGTTGCGGAAATTAGAAAAATGTGATTCGTTTAACGAATAAACGAGTTAGAGAAATCAAGGCCTTTAACTTTTCCATGCCTCAAAACCCATGCCATGAGATTTCCAAACATTGAATAAGGACGATTTATTTATGTGTTAGTAAATACTGGAAGCAACATACTCTTCTCCAGAGTTTAGGTATGCGACAATTGCCCTTTTTTTCGCCAAAAACACAGTCGGGCTTGGTTTTGATTTTGGCAGAGTACGTACTATTTCCAATTTCATCAAAGAAGGCTATGCATAGCAAATTTTCTGTAAAACATGTTTACTTTTCTGGAAGTTGACGACGCTGTCAGGCTGCACACGCAAACTAGCATTTGAGATCATCAGTGAATTGCTAGGAAACACACAAATCCGACCTATGTTTCAATACTTGAAATTCCGAAGAAAGAACATTTGATAGCAAATGTTCTGTTTGCAATGAATAAACACAGTGCCATGAATAAAAAAAGAATGTTAAGATAACAAAACAATAAGAGCAAAACACTGAATGTAAGAGAACTGCCTGCGGTGCTTAAACCAAAAAAAGGAAAAACAGTGCTTGAAATTTGAAAGATGGTGAACAATGAAAAGGAAGAAGTACAAAATGGAGCATCAAGTTAAAGAGGTTAAAATTGTAGTACAACACTGCATTCAATTAACCAATGCCAAAAATGAAAATTTTTCCAAATAGCAGTAACTTTTTCGGTCAATGATAGTATGTTTGTTAACAGTTACTGTACTACATAAATCTTGTGAAATTTTGTTTTTGTATATATTTCACAAATTAACCTTTTAGACTCTTCTGCAGCTCAGTGGGTTTTCAATTTGAAAAGTCAATCCAAGTTTTTAAGAATCAAGTTTGGAATTTTGATGCAATGTAACATTAAATAACTGCATGTCCTTAAAAAAGCAAACTAGTTGCATTAGTTACTGCAACTGAAGTACTGGCATTGGTATGAAATGAAACACCTGATTTGTCAATTCTCAGTAGTTTCCATATCAACAGTTTAAGATTGTCATGCAGGAAGCACAATTTTTCGGCATTTTCACCAAGTAGCCTGCAGTAAGTTAACTGGTCATCTATAACCACTAGCGTACGGAGGGGGGAGGCCACTGTGCGATGGTCACCCCCTCAGACCCTAAAAATAAAAATGTAAAAACAGTATTGTCTAAAACTTGCTTCCAGAATGCACAAAAATGCGTCTTCCTAGGTGTAATTTTGCAAAATTTTCCCGGGGGCATGCCCCGGACCCCCCTAGAATGGTCGTGCCTTTGACACTTCCCCTGAAGTTGATTTGTGACGTCATACTGTACAAGTGTGACGTCACAAAGATTGTGATAAAACTTGACCCCCCTCGAGAAATTTTCTGCGTACGCCACTGTCTACAACCTAGCCTAAACAAAAGCAGCATTAGGCTATAACTGATTACCGCCTGTCCACCCGAAGTAAATTCCATAAGAACAAGTCGCCATGACAATTGCTAAGGTGTACATGTCCGAATTACGCATCCGATCATTGTGCAATAAAGCCACTGTACAGTAGTTCTGATCCAATTATAAACACTGCGCTTCTAACTTGCGTAAGTTGCGTTGTTGCAAACACTGCTTTTGCTGGTCGTGTTTAACAAACGGACAACAGCAATTGTGATGCAACAATGAACACATACTACCCCGGTGCTATCGGACTAAAGGACAAATCACCTGTTCAAAGTACAGTATTTGTGAAATGTTGGAGTAGCGCTTCCGTAACTTGTGTGCGACATCCACAAACGCTGGTTTCACGTTGCAACAGCCTGGATTATGAGATCACAAATATCATGCCTCGTGGAAAATGTCGATTAACATAACCCACAAACACGATGTTTTAGCTTGCGTACAGTCTAAACCAGCGCGCTTATAGCCTAATACATCACATTGTGAAAAGTAGAATCGTTGTAAGATGTTACGTGCAACTGCTTCGCAGCGACCGTTGTCGTCACTAATGAGTAGCGATTGCATTTGTAATCACATTCATACCGCCATAAATGTTGCCTAACGTAACGCACTGCACCTTAAGTTGCAGTCAAATTTTTCGTGCTGCGAAAACTCCCGGAAGTGCAACGGGAGTTTATTCGTACACAACACCTGCACGTGGTGGCTTCAAGCATTGCGAAACTTCCCGATGATGCTTTTGTTTCGGCTGCGACGGCCGACGCATACTCCATGGTTAATGTTGTCTGCTTATGAAACCGCACTTGCTACTGTAAGATAACTGTCTCGACTTGCTTCGTTGTGCTTTCTTGCGCAAGTTGTCTGGATGCGTGAGGAATATAGCAGCGTTTTGTCAACACCTACTGAGGCCGATAAAATCGGCCGTTTTGGCCGATACCGATATATCGGTAAAACCCAAATGTCGGCCAGGCCGATATATCGGTCGATCTCTAGTGCAGACCTTTCTTTGAACTTGTTAAGAGAAAATATCTCTTTGTTTTCGGAACAGATTAAATCAACTGCGATGTTATATAAGCCAATTTTTCAATCTGTTTCTTTTGCTAAAGCAACAGAATAAAGTTGTCACGCTTGCGGCGAGAGATTTTTCAACTTGAACAATTTAACTACTTGCTATAAAAGCTGTTTTCTGAATGCTACCAAACTGATATGGACCGACTATAAAAATGTAGTTCGTGACAGTACGTTAAATACCGCAATAAAAAAACACCGAAATCTTGATTTCAAAGCATATTTCGACATGAATCATCTTGAAGTAGATGAAACTCATGGTAGATGCTGCCAAGCTTATAAATTACTGCTTTATTAGTATTGTAATAGAGTAGAATTTCAAAGGCTGATGAAGCTTCTAAGCAGAACACAGAACGTTTGAAAACGTTCTTGCAAGAACTTATTACTTCAGAAATATATACTTGCGTCTAAAGTATGTTTCCTAAAAATTTGTTACAAAGTCTAAGCATTGTTTTCGTATCATGAACTTGGCAAAAATTTGTTTCCAAGAGGTCTTCTTGACAATAGGTGTCGGCATGGCTTTTCTATCCATGTGAACATATCATCTTAAATATTTTCTGACTTCTGCACACATCCCTATCCGCAAGCTTACACCCCATCTCTTGCCTCGATGCAGTTTGCAACCAAGATAGGTTCTTCGCCTGCACCCTGAGACTGTGCAATGTTAAGAACTCCTGTATCAGTATAACAACCTGCCTCAAAGTATTTAACATCTAAAAATCCATAAAATAGTGCAGTTGGTTGCATGGTAAGTTTGCAGACAGGCTTTCTAAAATAGTTTTTGAATACCACGTTTTAAACGTGTTGCTTCATGAAAGATTTCAAAACCAATGAAATCATACGAAGGGCTCGAGACTCCATTACTGTCAATCAGGACTTTGCTAGATTGCCTATTTAAAGACAAACGTTAATAAGAAACAGTCTAGCCCCAAGGCGAAAGCTCGTACTCCTTGAAAGCTAATCATGTTTTTCATTACAAAAACGTCTTTATCAACAAATTTTGAAAAACTTTTGATGCGACACAAACTATTCAAACTTTTCGCACAAGCTCCGCATTGTGCAGTTTAGAACATAACTTCGACATATTGATTCTACGAAGTTTAAGATTCCAAAAATTTTGACTGGTTAGATAAGCAGTGAAATTGTTTTAACACAATTATGGTGGGCAAGATATTAAACAAGGCTGTTGAAATTCGATATCACATCGTGTTACTTTAGTAACGCGGAGAACTTTGAAGTTTTGGTAAATTACATCTTGCTTACATACGTAGTTAATCATGGTGCCCGAAAAGTGCGGTGAGACGAGACGAACCTAAAACAAACAAAATGTTATACTGCTCTACTACCACGAAAATTTACTTCTGCTTCCGAGCTTGTTGGCTCGTATTCGTTAATAAAAATACATTCCTGAATATAGGGAAGCGTGATAAAGGTTTGAAAGGTAGGCAATACTTAAGGAAAGTTATGAGTATTAGTTCATTGTTTTTCAGGCAAGCGATTTGTTCAGTTTCTTGTTCAGCCGCGAAATTACAGCAGAAACGACCGAGCATTTCTCAGGTCATGGCATACTGTTACGTTTCTAGACCACACTCCGTCAAGAAGGTCTTATTGAGACTTACAAAGCCGCGCGCGCGAAGCCTACAGTGGAGTCGGAAACTCCTCCCAAACACGTCCACTTCGCCCAGGATTGCACTGCAGCAAAGTGCGATGACCCTACGCCGAACCCGGACGTGGAGAAGCTTCTGCAAGATCTGACGAACCTAAGCGAAAAAGTGTTGGCTGACTCCGAAAGCGATTAATTTTCGGGATGTAGGATATCAACTACATTGGAGTACTGCACTTTTGAACCTCTAATATCCTGAAAAGACGTAAACGCGTTTGGTTTGTTACCGTTTTTTTACTTTTTTCAAAGTTGTTAAGCTTGTAACATGGAGTGGTCATGCTTTTGAGCTTTTTCACTAGAAAATATACCTGAAAATACGGTCGGCGTTGAAACAGACCTGTATGAAGTGCCTTTATGAAGGTGTCCGAAATATTAAAACTTCTACATTCTTATTAAATCTTTAATTTTGACAGTGATACCATACCTCGGTGAGTTTTTTTTCAGTAAAATTCAAGTCGCTATCTTGACCTTTTAAGTCACAGTCACTAGTTTCATGATTTTTTACTTCTCGTCTTCAGCGTCGATCTCGGTAGTGAATAAAATGTTTGATTTGTCCTCCGTTTCGATTCTTGCAAGCATTGTGTCTGATTGTAAGTCGCAAGCACATCTCATTTGGGATCATGATGAACGGTGATCTCAGGCGTGAATTACTGAGATGTAACATGGTTACTTCTGTACACATGTCGAATGCGTATCCCCACAAGAAAAAGTCCAAAGGGTTGAGGTCCAGTTTGTATGTTGAACAAAGAATAAAAAGTACAGATCAAGCAAAAGGTGTTACAATTTTGAGACGCTTTGTATGTTCTTTTAGTAACAGCTGCATGAAGGTCATTTCGTGTTACCAACTGGCAAAAAAATTCTTTGGTCGCCTATATGCTTTCGAATTCAACTTAAAAGTTCTTATCAATCCGCATATGTTACCTAGCAACTGTTCATGGCACAAAAGTATAAAAATGCACGCAGTCCTTGCAACGTATGTGTTGCAATAATCTGGAATGATGCGCTCTTTTGTTTTTGTTGCTACAAGTTGCGTAGATGAGAAAGGTTTTGTTTTGTTTGTGGCTGTTTTATCTAAGACTGTAGCGTTGCTTCCGTTCGGTGCTTTCATATTTATTCTAATTATTACCCGCACTTCATATTCGTAATCACCAGGCAGACAAAACATTGCTGCTGTTACTCTTTTCAAATGTATTTATAGCGTTTGTAGTACATGTTTCAGGAAACGCGTGGTCGTCCTTTTACCGCTGTTTGCCAATTGTCAGTATAACCGCCAGCAAGCAACCTAGTTGAAATTCGGCACTATTTACTGCGACTTCACCTGCTTGTGCGGATGGGCTGTGTCACCGCAGGGTGTAGTGGGGCGGGAACGCGTGGGAACGGCGTTCCCACACCTTTTTGAAGTTTTGCTTTAAAATGAGTTTGAAGCTGTTTCAAAATGGCTATTTTTTTGGCTGCGCTCCCACACCTGTTTATTAGCTCTACATCCATGGTCACCAAGAAGATCTGATTGGGTTTACCAGATGTCAGCTAATATTGAGCTTTACACTACCAGTGATGTAGTCGAGACCGTAAGCGCCGAGACCTGCCCCTGCTCAGAAATGCGTGAAAAACTAGCACCGTCGGTATAATTTGCCCCGATTGGGCAGTAATTGTTCCCACCATAACCAAAGGCTTACGCAAACGTTTTAGGTACACAGACACGTGTTTAAAAAACTAAGAAACTATTACCAAGCTCACCTCACCCTAAAAAACTCGTTGCCTGTCGGAAAAACTTTATTATTTCAAAACCATACACACACCCCTCCCAAAAAACGCGGCTAGTACAAATCGAAACAATACGAAAACTTCCGAAATTCCACCAGTAGCCTTAATTGGCGTTCTGTACAAGATGAATGTCGTGATGTGTTCGAAGCTGGCGGAAGTACAATAAAAAGTAAATTAGGTTGAGACGCGAAAATTTGTTATTTTTGTGAATTCTTGCACACGAGGTGCGTATTTTGCTCAAACTGGGCAAATTCTTTTGCGCCAGAACCTGGCAATCTGCGGCGCAGTATCGATCAAAAAAAGGAAAAACAAAATGATTTCAAACATGTAGTGGCGGCAACGCTTGCTCTGAGTTAACGCACCTTTAACAAAGTCGCAACAGGGTTTTTCTGACAGACTAATGTGCTATAGACTTTACGTATCGCAAGCGTAACTGGGCTAAGTATTTGGACACACAACGCCTGCAAACAAATTTCTTTCACACAGTAGCAACATTGAAATGTGCTATGCAGCAAAACACAAATTGCATGCAATGCTTTCCTTTCAGCTGTTTGGTCACAAGATTCCAAAGTGTTCCTACCACACAGGAACTCCACAATTCCGGCACGCGAACCTTGTCTTGTTTTGGTGCACTGGACGGCAGATTTGGCAGCGTTTTCACGCCGTCAGTGGTTCATGGACTTGCGCCGGTATCGCTGACGTCAATTCAGGAAATATGTGGATGGTGGACAACCTGACGGGAGGAAACAGTGGCATAACGAGGTGGAGGGCACAGTGCCCCGGGCGCCGAAAAGTCCCAACAATGTCGCAAGTACTTTTCTTCAATACAGTATGTTGCTCCCAAAAGACCTTAAGTTCGAACATGTGGTGTCAAACTTCTTTCTTGCCCCGGACTCCATCTAACCTAGGTACGACCCTGGTTGGCAAGACGCTTTTGCTCCAAAAGCGTGATCAAATTAATTGCCAGTTTCTTCTAAAACAACCGCCATTTCAAGGTGTTTTGCGGTTTGTGCTCTTTATACAGAATATAAGAATGAATAATTCATTTTAGACATGTGGTCCACATCACAGGCACGGTCAAACAACGCATGAGCACAAAAAAAAGGTTAGCCGTAACACATTATGCAATAGGTGTTTGCACACGACCATCCTGATAAGGACCAAAAACATTTTAACCGCACCCCAACTGTAGCGTCACACACCCATCATAATACCGGGATCCAGTAGTGTGAAGGAAATGAAAGCATTCTAACATCAAAACCTTGAGCTAAACAGCTAACCAAGAAGTGAAAGATAAGTCAGATGGGTAGTGTGGCGGCCAGATGGCGCCACATGTAAATTAATTGTCACCGCTAGATGGTGCCCATGAGTAACAAGTCACTGTGATAGTCACCACAAGCGAATTATCGTAATTCTCTTATCCCTATGTAATGATAGTGCAACCGAGAGGTAGTAGAGTGAACTCAGTGAGGGAGCTCTATTGTGTAATGGCGCTAGGCCATTACATGTGTCACCAATTCGGAAAATCGACTAAGTCCAAGGGTTCTTCCCCGGCGGAAAGTACCTATCAAACGGATG
>JGI24159J19872_10002571_pt1 | contig 21799 bp, 14 predicted proteins | sample Ectturendosymbi4_FD_19872 | JGI IMG/M metagenome (IMG submission 19872) | reverse complement strand
GGGCTATATTAAATGTTCACGTGGTCCGCATTTGGCCCGCATGCCGCAGGTTCCCCACCCCTGGTTTACATACTTTCCTTTAGTTTTTTTATTATTGTTAAATATTCAAACGTTTGCTGATTTGTCACCGAAATGGACTGCAGCGATGAAATAAAAGTTGTTTAAACCACAAATCTCGGCAGTTATCTTGCAGTCTATCATGAAGTAATTTCAATGCTCACAAATATTTGAAAGCCTAAAATTTTGGAGATGAGCAAGTATTGTTTACTCTACATTGAAAGGCGAAGCAACAAAAAACGAAACTTTGATTAAAGCCATAAATTACTTTCACATGAAATTTTTTGTGAGTAAAATTCTTTTTGCTTTACTGTTTTTTCTGCCGAGGTTGAACCAACGCACAATATCGTTGCTGTACGTTTGGCTGCAGATAAAATATCCAGAAAGCAGTTGGTTAAAATGTGCAACAGCAATAGAGGGCGTTTGAAGGTTCGACACTATTTGCTCCAAAAATTGAACCTTAGCATCCACAAGTTTTATGGCCAGCAGTCGTATTACTTCCACGACCTACTGACAACACCAAGGTTAAATGCTTTTGACCAATACTACAATATTTACACCCAGTGACGTGCCCTCTGTGTCCTGCAGGCCGTTTGAGCCACAAACCCAATTGAAGCTTTCGTCAAAATTACTCTTCCGCGCCAAAAAAACATTAAAATGATTGACACTAACTATAAAACGAAAATTGTCAGACAAAAATCTGTGTAACGAGTAAACTCGAAGGAAAGTTAGCATTTTTGGTCGTTTGGTCTTTCATAATAATTAACGTGTGCGAATTTACAGAAATACTGTACAACACGGGGAAACACTGGGACTGAGCAAGTTACCTGTAAATACAACAAGGTTGTCCACCCAGTGGCTCAACTGACAGAAGGGGAGGGGTGCGAACCTCCCCCTTTCGCAATCTAAATGTAAAAACCGGGCCCCCACTTAGCTGATATATCGGTGTTTAGTACTTTTTTCAGAAGGTTCTTTTTTGCGTTTTTCGGAGTGTTTTCCGATGATTTCGAGTTTTAGCGTAGCCATCCACACCCGGACTCGCTATTAATTCTCAACGTTTTTCTGAGTGTTGGCCAGTGGGTTCCCTTCAGTTAATTTCAACCCTGACTCGAACCTCTAGTTACGGCAATGTGTCCACCACACATTCAACTTCTGATTTGCAAAACTCAAACTGTTACTGGCTTGGGCAGATTCAACCCAATGCACCGGCTTGTATGACGTCACACATTGTTGAATACGACCCCATAAACGAGAAGATGCATTGGCATTGCAGTGTTCGCGATGTCGTTGGCGTTGCAGTATCACGCAATAGAAATACTTTCATTCGGTGATACTGCAACGCCAATGCCATCGTGAACACATAAAAGTACTCTGCAAAACCCGTCAGTTCGCTCTGATCATTACCGCAGCGCACTGCGTCCAAGTTCAGCGGTCAAACAGAGAATAAAAGCTATTTAAAGATTTACTTCCAAACATATGACAATATTAGTCTGATATTCACACTTGTTTCGTGGATCTCGCACACGCCATCAGGCACAGGATATAGTGGTGGGGACACTATTTGGATTAAATGCTGGTTGTCAGCAATCATGAAGGACGTGTTTAATTCACCTTGTCTTACAATTTGCTATCACACACCTTTAACCTGTTTTCGTTGCAAAACTACGCAAGATTTTACATTTTAAAAAACCTACTTTTAACGTTTAAATTTTGTTGTGAAAGAGCAAATCAAATTTTGAGCAGTAATTTAAGCAACAATGGGCCATTTTTCAAGGACATAATGCTCGATAGAGGAAAACTTCTCTAATTTCCACAGTTGTACGCAATCCTGATGCAGCGCGTTTGAAAAGTGATGGAAAAAGTTAAAGTTTTTGTTCTCCATGCAGATGGAACAAAAAACAACAACTCTTTTGCTATTCTTCACCGTTATTTTTAATTTTTTATTATTTAGGGTTGATACTTTGCCAGAAAGAGCCATTTACTATCCTGAAAAGTAGTCTTGCAACCTTTCTGAGAGTGGGAAAGCCACTATAGTGGCTCTGAATCACTATTTTGGTCATAACTTACGAACAACTAGAGATAAACCCCTAAAAAGTTCAAACCCAAAAGTACCCAGATTTTTTAATGGAACCTAGGAGACTTTCTGCTTCTTTAGAGGGTTTGAACAGCTGCTTAGCTCTATCGGTCGGCAAGTGGTTAGGCGGACAATAAAAAGTCTGCTTTCAATGAATTGACAAGTTTGAAAGGTTTGCTTTTAGTGAGCTTCCAAATGTCTGTTTTGGATCAAAGACACCATTTGCTCGTAGCTCAGCTCCAGACCCGCTGATCGTGAAATGCATGATGGGAAAATTACGGTTCTGCCAGTGTTTTTTAAGCTGTTTTAAGAGAAACCGAAACGGTCTCCTAAAAAGCAGCAGAACCTCTCTGCATAACCACCACCAGGGACGCCCGAGCAGCGGTAGGACAAGGGGGCAGTAATAAAGTTGAGGGCAATGGAAACTTATAAAAAATAAAAAAATCGTTACGTATCATGCTTGTTGCTGTTTAGCAACAATGTTGACTTCAAAAATAATAACAGAAATTATAGAAAACCTTTCTGAATTTTCTCGATGCGCGAATAGTTGTAATAAATTTGTTTCAATTCGGTATTAACAAACCATAAAATTACCTATGATATTGGTGTGAAAAGGTAGCTCCGCCGCCGTTCCTCCTTTTATGAAACGGCAGGGGGGCAATGCCTTCCAAGCCTGTAACCAGGGGGGCACAGGGGAGGCTTTGCACCTCCTGCAAATGTTTTCGTCCCCTGGAAAAAATGTGCTGGATTTAGTTGAAAAATATTGGACATAGTTTTGGGCCCGTCTCAGAAAACTCTTTTCCACGCCTGGTGTCCCAAGCTGTTTACTGGCCTGATGCCCCCGCCAGTTCCCTGCTCTCCGGCGTCCATGACCTCCACCAAAATACACAAAAACTTCGCTTTGCGGCCATATCGGTATTTAGATAAAATAATTGCGGCTCTTGAAATGTCTTATTTGTCAACAAGATTAAACCTTGAAAAAACCTGAGCAGTGGCGTGGCAAGGGGGGGCCTGGGTGCCGCGGGCTCCGGGCGGCACCTTTTTGTGGGCGGCACTCTGTTGACTAAAAATAAATTTCGAAAGGAGTTTGAAAGTTCTAGCTTTTCGTTATTATTTCTAAATAATTTTTTTAAAATTTTAAAAGTTGTAACTCTTAAATTATTGTGTTTAGAAGCCCTAGACCAGTAGGCTAGCCTAAAAAACACGACACGTGGCTGTGGAGTGCGCAAATTGATGAAATCCTTACTCAAAGTGTAGGTCAAATCCAATGTGCTGAAGTGCCCCAGTGTTTGTCTTGAAATCAAGGCTTTTTTAACACACTTGCTTAGGGGCAGTTTTTACCCATTCCCTACACTTTCCTCACCAGACAAAGCTATTTCCGCCATCCCACTCAAAATTCCTTTGAACAAAAGAAAGCGATAACACTCGACAACAGACCAGCAAACGTTAGGGCTCCGGTTGCTCGCGGTTTATATTGCTGCTCCTCTCAAAATCTGATAAAAAGGCTTTGCATGAAATCACGGTAAATAGTCAAGAATAGCTAAATCCTTTTTCTCCTATCGCTGGTTACTCAGTTCTGCCTCAACTGCACATCATACGTCACCTGACATCTGGGCATTGGCGAAGAAAACTTCGCTGGGACTGTGATATAGCTCAATGGTAGTGTCCACCTCTGAATTGGAAGGTTATGTGACCGATTCACCGACACTGACTGAATCGCCATAGCGCTCCTTGGGCAAGAGCGTTCACCTCAACTGACCCGGTATGAAGCATATTCCAGGCGTTGGCATGCCGCTAAGTCCCGTCGCAACCACCATAAAAAATATTTCTTGGCACATCTCAAGCTATTTTTTAGTGCTCAGTGAGATATTTTCAGTAAGTGCCACGAGCTGTAGCCTAGTCATTAGGTGGGCTTATCAACATTAATTTTTGGTGGTTTTGGTGAAGAACTCTGCAAAGGTAACGTTGCTCAGTTTCAATACAACTGCTGTTTTTCTACATGACGTAATGGTATGGAAAATGACATTCTTGAAACGGGGTAGTGCAGTTGGTGTGTTTGGGTGAGTAACGTTGAGCTCATATTGCCGGTTTGAACTGCACGTCGAGTAAATCAGAACCACACGATAAGCAGCGTGAGTTTTGTAAAAATCTCCTTTGTTCAACGATATCATTTTTCCAGTCATAGAAAAATTCATTTCAACAAGAAAAGCTTAGAAAAGATGTTGCTCTCATTTTGATGAATTTCAAGCAAGAACCATAGTCTGAAAACATAACGCAAGGGTAAACGATATATTTAGAATGATTGTAGTTAAGGCTTTTATTAAAAAGATCGCTAATCGAAATGGTTGTACACTTGGCAATGGCGGCACTAAATAAAGTTGTTCAACGCAATTACCGTCGAACGTAAGACGTTGTAATCACTGCTGGGCATCCAAAAGGTGTATGGCCCACCTGGCATGGTTTGGTAATACAATTTTCGAAATAGACTTCTGTTGGTAACCATGCAGTCCCATCGACGCGGGCGATTTGGGGGCTCAGCCCCCAAACAAAGCTCCGAGTCCTCCTAATATGTAACACTATAAATCAGTGGATTTTATGTCAAAATTTAGAATGTCAATCCCCCCTGCACAAACATAAAGACCTCCAAGTGAAAACCTGGCCATGGTTCTGTTGATATAACGAACAAAGCAAGGAATAAAACCATGCATGTGTAGTTGGAAGAGGGCCAACCCAACAGACCGACCAAGTGCGCAAGTCGCGGTGAAGACGGGCAAGCCATCTTAACCACAGCCGGTTTTAAACCTGTTTAAGATATTTTATCAAAATGGGTCCCCGCACCTTCAGAGGGCTCCGCACAAGCGCCGACAGAGTTAACGTTTGAAGCCTTTTATAGATTCTAAGAGGATTAAACCAATCCTGAAACGTGAAGTGAACACTGAAACGTTCTTTACATTACTGAGATCATATTAGCAGATTTATTATTACAGCCTGCTTTATGCAGTAGATATACTTTTTAGTTAAAGACGGAATATTACACGAAATTTTAACATACATAAATGTTTGCATCTTCAAAGTAGGTAAGCCGCCATCACATCTCTTAATATTTTCTTTTCATCCCCTGGAATGAGTAAACTGTTAAAAAGCCACGCGGTGGGCTTACCGGAGATTAAAAACCAACAGCAAAAAAAGCAAGACTCATAATAATCAACAATGAAAAACAAGATCTATTTCAGTTTGTGAGTGTTTGATTGTGATTTTCAAGATGCTTTGGTTGCTTTATTAATCCTTAGAGATCTTAAGCACGAAACATGATCTTCCATTTTAAATTTTCGTAAGCAAATTTGAGGGGCGGAAAAGGCGTCACTTTCATGGTCGGCCCCGGGCGGCACCTAGCCTCGCTACGCCACTGAGTGTGAGTACTGTTATTGTATTTTTCGAGTTCGAAAAATGTCAGTCAGAAGCATGGTTGAAATAGCTCTGGTGAGTTTCTATTCAAGAAACGTTTTACGAGTTGTTAATCTATAAATTTTTTTGGCTACGTTCGACTTATTCCGTAAAACCTTCTTCGTAGCTACTTTCAACTTACTTTGTTCAAAGTGGTTTGATGAGACTTTCCTAAATTAACTGACTTCATTGAGATGAGCAATGGAAAGAAAATGTGAACACCATCGTAACCACAATATTACAAAACTTACCGATCGCACTCAGCTGCATGTAAAGATTTTACTACGTGTATTACTACGTGTATAGATAGCTTGTTACTACACGTAATTAAATTTGTACAAATGACGGGCTTCTAGAGAACACAATAACACAAATCTAGAAAACACACTGCGGAATGCCAAGTCGCAATGGGAAAAATATCAATTTAGTTTCATTTTAGTTACATGCGCTCTATCGAAAAGACAGATTGCAAGGTGTCTTTAAGTGATGGAAGTGTCAATGCCCTCAGCACTTACAAAATAAAAAGCTACTTCCACTTACATTAGATTTTGCTGCTGACTCTTACCGTTGCAGCTGATTGATTTCAAGTTTGCTGCAGGATAGTGTGGTAATTAACATCAGATGAAAGTTGAGACACTTTGAGACAATGCACAGGTCGGACTCTGATTATTTGACAAGACTGATTTTTTCTCGCCGGTAAGGTAATGGGAAATTGTTGATGAAAACGTTAGGATCCACACAATTTTCATTGAAATGTCACAATACGCGTTCAGTCATCGAAATTAAATATCTAGAATGAAGTCTATTGTTGCTAAACAATGACTATGGCGTAACAAAAAAGACTTTGAAACTGGATTGCTTGTTGCCCAAAGTTTGAGCTTCAAGGCATAGGCAGGGAATGTAGATCACCACCACTCGTATAAGAATTTAGTTTCAAAACTGTACAAAAACAAAAATCTACCATATCTATTTCGGGCTACGGCTAATACTGCAAACAAGGATAAGCTGTATTTGTAGCATGTCAAATTATCAGAGAGAAAGTTTTGCGATTATCTTGAAATGAAGCTTACATCACTAATTGTTGGGATACAGAAGCTGGTGCGCCAGAAACAGCTGTGAAAAGCGTTACTCCTTGTTTTTCCTTGACGTTAGTGATTACAAGCCGTTACAAGTTTGTATTTTATAATCACCAACTTTCACACTGAGCTTAAAGCTCAGGTTAAGGCCAGTCATGATATGAATTTCTTAACACTATATAGTCACTAGTATACACAACGTTTGATTAATAATGGACAATTGTTGAACCATACTGCTTTTATCAGGTTCGATTAAAACTGAAGTAGATAGGTTCCTTATGTAGTATCGTTAATTTGCATTGAAGTATTTTTGGCGTATACATCAAACGCTTGCTTAACCAGAAAAATTTTGGTGCAACTTTTTGGAATCGGGGGAGACAATTACCCCCATTTCCCCCACTGGCTACGCACCTAGTAGAGTGAATGCCTACGCTGGAAATCTTGTTTGCGAAAGGTCGTGGCAGACAAAATCAAAGCAACAGTTTCTTTGCTTAGTAAACTACATTGTTATCAAAATCTCATTCATCAAACTTTCCACGCAAGAGCCTTGTCGGCTTACGCCGAGCCGACCTTTATTTACATTCACAAAATGTGGTTTTCAGCCGTCTGTTGGATGAGATTTCGGACAAGATTATATGTTAAAATCAAGAACGAGCAATGGAGGCAATCGGTATTGTGACTGAACGAGGATTTGCAAACATTGATTTGATGCAGGTCAGCTGAGCCGGATGTTGTGTTTACACCTCAAGTAAGTCTGAAACGAATCATCAGATCAACATGATTAGAACAGAGGGATTAGTATGCTGCACATCGAAAAGAATCCCTTCGCAGCAAAGAATGAAGCAGAATATGGCGAGTACCGAGTACAGCCTACAGCGTGTCTACACAGCGATTTTCAATCTGGGTTAGCGACACTGTGGTGGCCGCGAGCCTTTTTGCAGGTGCCGCAAGTAGAGTTGTGCACGCACTGCTAGTGAGCCTCAACACGTTTATTTACGGTTGGACGACGAAAGTCGTGGATAGGGATCGTTAGGTTATGGTGAGTTGTTATAATGGGTCGCGGTACAAAAAATGCTGAAAAACACTGGCCTACTGAGGAGATACACCCTGGCCTAGTTATACAACTTCTTTGCATTTGTTTTGTACATTTAAATCTTCTTGCGGAAGCATCATAGGTTTGCCTAAAAACGTTGCGGAGTTTATATGAAATCGCTTTCACAACCATAACCATGCTTTTTTCACTCTTTAACGTTGTTTTTAACCCCTGTAAAACTGAATTATAGGCCGTGTAATGTCCAAAGTACGTCAGTCATCTATATCAAAACGCAGCAGTTTCATCACAGGCTGCAGTCACGACAGCCGGTTCTATATTGATGTTGTTTTAAGTGGAGAATACCTAAAAGTCAAAACGCTATTTGCAAGAAGTCAAAATAACACTTGAACGGAGCTTAGAAAAATTTACAGAAAGCAAGGATTCGTAAAGCACTATTTACTTCACATCAGGCAAAACAAAAGGGGAAAGTGGCAGGCGGTAATGCAGTGCTGGTGTGCAGGCTGGGATAGGGATGACTACGTCGAAACGGCCCGCCAGCATGCAAGCACCTTTCTGACCACTTCCAAAGCTGTTGCAAACACCATTGTTCTCCGGGGTCAATAGCCACGACAACAAATTTTTGGAAGATTGTTCAAAAAAGGGCAGTCGACATTCCATAAACACAGTTGGTCTCAATTGCAAGTGGTTGAAATATGTTCGCGTTGAAGAAGTAATCTTTTCTGCGTTTTGCAGTCTCGGTGCCTATCGCTGCGAGGTCTGCCTCAAGGGCACTGTTCAGGTGCTAGCATGGAGGAAAGGTATTCACGACTGTCGCGTCCCACACCAGACTGCAACCTCTGAAGCATGGGCCTAAAACTGAATTACTGGAAAAACAAAACAATGGCCAAACAAGGGATGCACGAAACTCTCTCCAATCTTCCGATAGGGGAGGTCGCATTTTCCAGGATTGTCAAATCCCACAAACACAAAATTTCTTCAAGAATTTCTGATTGTTTAAAAGTATTAGAAATTTAAGATAAATTAATTAATTTTTGCGGCCCGCCAGCGATAATCCACAAGTCATGCGGCCCGTAATTGTAAATAGGTTCTCTATCCCTGTCTAAACTGTGCACTGCCCTCCCCCAGACCACACATAGCGAAATGCTTATTGTTTTTCATCAGTGTGAACCATGAAAGCAGAAGAACAGAAAAAAAACAACACGATCTGAAATGAAAAGTTTGGTTCAGGACTGTAGAAAAGAGTGTGAATCGTATCTGATTAGAATGTGATATGAAAACATTTTTCTTCGTTCAACGCATTTCTGTTACTGCAACACTGGGATATTTTACAGCACCTTGGCGGGTGGTGAGGCTTTCATGGAGATGATTTGATTCCAGTAAATATTTAAAAGATACGTTTGTGCAAAAATTTCAGTGAATTATATAAAAATTCAAATCTATGTTTTTCCGTATTCAATCTTACTTTTCCACTAATTTTATCCTTGTTGGGAATTTCGTGTCAAAGTGTATGCGGTCATTGCATGCAACAGAAAATTCAATTTAAACGCACCTGAAAAGGCTGCAGTTATTGTGTAAAACATTCAATTGAATTTAAGCCAAACTGTTGAAACCCGCGCAGAATCAAGACCTTAACAGGAAGTAAATCAACGCAACGCATCTTCTCTGGTCGATTCCACAGACTCGAACAACCAGCTAAAGAAATTGAGAGAAATAAACTTGGTTTGTTAAACTCTCTGCCTCTCAGCCTCTGTCTCGCCTGTCTGTGCTGTGGCGTCTGAGCCGCTGCGCGCAACTTGCTTGACTTCAAATACCGTAGCATCCACAATACAAGCGCTGCTGAGCAAATGTCAGACAACTTAACGTGATGCGGTGGTGCGAGGGCTGTGTTTGCGGTGCGGCAGCCACGGGGGGAAAGAATCGAAGCTTTGTTAAGTACGCGAAAAAATGTGTGTCGGTTTGCGCAATTTGGTCATTTTTTCGGAATTTGATCATTATTTGTCCATAAAACACTGCATTGAAAGCGATTTGTCTGTTGTTTTTCAACTTTTAAAAATTAGTATTCGGCAATGTGGTATCAGTTTTGGTGAAGTGGAGTCTGTGAACGATTTTGCAAATCATGAAGCGATGAAAGTCACTTTAACTTTTAAAAATACACAACAGGAAAACTTCAGCTTTGATGTAGATGCAGTGGCGCATCTCTGCAAACCATTCGACGAATTGTGACTACTGCGATTGCCAAGTTATAAACTACTTGCTATTCCAGTTAGACTGACATCAATCGCGCCAGCAAATTTCCGGGAAACATTTTGTGGAACATTTGCAATTGAAAATAGTTGATGCAGCGCGACAGATGCAGCGCCGTTTTATCATTACACGGTTGTCGGCGGAACACTGTCCACCAAAAACGACTCAGACATTACAATCTGTTGCAACGCATATTTTTAGAAAAAAACATCTTTCAGAAAACACTGCAATCTGCATCATGCTTTGAAGACAATAAGGAAAGCATTGGGTAGAAGAACGAGTTTGACATCGACCGAAACCTTTAAAACTTAAATTCTGTGCTTAGTTTTGCCACGCTTGCTGTTTAAATCAAGACAAATGCATCCAATGAATGAAAAAAAATATCCCTGACGCACGAACTGCGCGCAAGGTTTTTTTTAAACTGGAAACCAAGCCAATATGAAATTAACTTTTGGAGATAAATTCGGGATTTTTGCAGATGAATTCGGGATTCGACGCGAGTCACTAATGAAGTCGTTTCAAGTGGAACAAGTAAATATTATATAACATCAGATATCGGAAATTACCACAAACCGTTAGAACTGGACACAGAAGGCTTAAGTGGACTACTAGAACGCATTACTTCAATTCGTATCTGCTGATGAAAGTGAATTTCTCACTTCCCTCTGAAGCTGTTTGACACTGAATTGACCCGTTGACTGACACTGTCCTCGAACGGGTTATCTCCGGAAACCAATCCCCGCCTACTACAACTACACGCCTGCCAAGAAGAACGCTTATTCCGCAGTAGCTTTTGTGTAATTTGTGTGTTAACTCCCATGCGATCATGTAAAACGTCCTCGTACTCGGATGATGTCATTCACATCAAGCTGTTCTGATTGTGAAACAAGGCTCGCAGAAAAAGTTGGATATTTTTATGTCCACCGCTCGGTTGACAAGAACGGCAGGTGACGCCGACAATCCCAGCGGAGTTGAGCAATCGATAAAATTAGTCTGAATTGGTTTTGCATCGACCAGCAGCGCTTTCATCATTGGGCCCATTTTTGTAAAGATTGCGTAAAGTGATTTTCCGAACCGTGATCGTTTTAACTTTAATCGCAGGAGAGACATTGATTTTGTTTCACTTTTTTGACGCAACAACCTCCTTCCTCGACGATGGACTTTAAACAAATCGATTGAAGCAAAATGTTACTCGGTCGATACGAAGTAGTTGAGTAGAACGATATGTGTGGTTAGCCTTTCAATAAAGAAACACATAATTATGCAACGAAACGCAAACGAAAAGAACTTGCTTGATCAATGGACATGAAAATCGTAACTGCTTTAATGCGTTGCCGGTGACGTGAAGACGCTCAGTGCAGTATAGCAATATTTTTCAAGGTTGGGTCAACTGTAGAGTCGCTGCTAGCGGAAACCAATGCGGTTGAACTAAGATTAACCACACCTCATTCGCAAACAATCGATCTAGCTAACCATTGTGACAGACGTGCCGCCAACGTCTATTAACCATCGGTGGCAAGAGGGAACATGGCGGCAAGCAGTAATACTCGATAGCGGAGTGATGCCTGCATTGCGACAGTACAGACAGTTGTTTATTCTATGTTGCCAAAACCAAATACGTTTCTGAGCTTTGCTTTGGACACCTGGTCGCCGGCTGGCTTTGAGGGACTCTGATATTTGCATTGAATATCCGAGACCAGACAGCTACTACATTAAATACCACTTGTTAAAGTCAGTCTTTTTAAATTTTAACCTTTTGAAACTCCACCGTTTCACCGACATTACGTGAATACACAAAACCATGGTAAACGTTTTTTTTCAGTAAAGCGAAGTGTCTTTTCTCAGCAGCATTTGCTCAGTTAAGGTTTGCAAGAATAAATCGTTACTTAATTTTTTCGAAAACTGCTCTGGGATTTGATGTTCACTGGGATTTGATGTTCATCTGCAGCATTTATTACAATCGTACCCGTAATCTTTGCTATTGTTGCGTCACATCAAATAAAAAACAGTGAAGTTTCTTGCTTTGATCTTTTTCCATTTCCCGCCCAGGTATCTAACAAAAAATTTGACCAAAAGAATAAATAATAAGTGAAAGAAAAAAATTCCATTAATCCAATTAAAAAATTTAAAATATGACAAAAGTTAAATAAGCGTTCACAATCAAAAAGGTAAAATGCGAATCAAAACAGCTCAGTGCTAACACTGAAGTGAGTACCTGAAAAAACAGCAACAAGCAAATCGTGAAACCAATGCGAAAGTTGCGTTTTTGGCGCAAACATTAGGCAATGACATGCAAATTAAAGTTGAAGCACTGGGACACCGAAAAAAAAACTGTCTAAACAGGTTGTCTCGTCGGGCACCCCTAAACAGTTTCATACATTTTTATTGTGGTTTGAAGTTAATGGCCGACATATTGGGAATTAAAAGGGTTACAGTTTTGAAGGGATTGCGGTCTGCTGGATGATCAACACGGTTTAGAGGCTAAAACCGAAAAGTTCTTTAAGAGTCACGTTACTCTACTTTTGTGTACTTTTCAGTGTTCAACAAACAAACTTCAACCAAAGTTAGTTTTCCTCTCCAGTGTGATCGCGAAGTTCTAAAGGTTTTAAACAGGTTGAACTCACAGGATGGCGTGGAGCTTCTCAGGGTAAGGACGAGTGTTGTTCTCCGAAATATTTTTCATGAACTGGATTTCTGACATTGTTTTTTCTGGAAAATGCATCTTCATTGTCTGAAATTTGGAAACTTTGTAAAATTTCCATAAGAGTAAGATAAAGAGCCAAACACAAATAAAAATCTCCTCAAAATTTTCAAACGTCCTGATTTTTTATCTTTCTTTAAAACACATTTCCTTCTTTTGATAATTCTCAAGCATTGCCCTGGTTCTCTTGACTTTCGCAACTTGCGGGCGTGTGGGGGAGGGGGCAGCCGCCATCGCACACCTCTAATTTGTTTGAGTGTCACCAAATGGAATGAATCTCGTGATTGTCAACAGTTTTTCATTGAGATACAATTTTATTAACCCGGATGCTTCTGAAACACAGCTCTCGCAATCCTGCCGCACTGACAAGTTAATGTTCGAGGATAATAAAGACTCGCACAATGATGGATCATGCGTCACTTGATGGCAAAGCATAATTCGCTCTGTGGGTGTTCTTCAGATTCGCCCACATTTAAAAACAAGAATCTCGCTAACTTCAGCGAAAGGTCGTTCGTTACTTTAGAACAGTGGTTTTCAACCAGGGGGTCGTGAACCATTTTGGAGGAATCGCGAATAGATATTTTATGACCACAGCTGCATTACATTTGCTATATCCGAATTTGAGATGGGGGTCTTTGGGTTATGGTGGGTTACTTGGGGGTCGTTGGGTTATGGTGGGTTACTACAATGGGTCGCGGCACAAAAAAGTTGAAACCACTGTTTTAGAAAATATAATTTCAAAAATTAATCCGTGGAAGCGTTTTGAATTTTGTTAAAGGAATATTTGCTTAATACATAGCTTAGAGTAAATGTTAACTTAACAGCATTTGTTGAATAGAAACAATTTTATCAAAAAGATGTTTTAGTAAAAGTTGAAATATTTCTATTGCCAATTGTCATTGTTTCAAAATATTACAGATAAAAAACTTTACGAATATATTCGCATCACACAAACGTCGGATGCGACGTCTGCATTTGCAACGAGCGTTCAACCATGACTTCTTTTTGAGTTGAATTAGCGCGGGAAATGTCGAGAGGGATCCTCTTCAAGTCTATTACGGATCCTTGGGATTTTTGTTTTGATTTGAACTCGACGTGTGATTCAAATCGCCACCCTTTTCAGGTTCAAGTGACAGCAGCGAGAGGATTGATAGCCTTGCTCCAATAAATCATTTGTCGTAACAAGTAAGTCTGAAAGGCATTTTCGCTCAAACTACGTTCCATCGATCAGAACTCTCCACGTGTTTTGTATTTTTCGGCGAATTTTTTTTCTTTCCTGTCGTGACATGATGAACGTTCGCCCTTTGCGAGCGTTTCATCATCAAACAAGTCTCCCGTTCACAAAACCTCCGTGAGATTAAGTAAATATTTGTTTACATTCAGTTCCATGCGAAGTCATTTTGAAACACGGCGGGCGGTCTGAGATTTACATCCGTTTCAACTTCACTGGTAAGGGAGACTGTTTCAGTGACCGCCTCTGCGACACAATATGGAATGAAAGGCTTAGATATGTTTTGTAAAATCGTTTTTATTTTGGTTGCAGAAACTGTAATGTTGTATCAAACAAACACGAATTTTACCTTTGAGAAGAAGATAACACATTGAAGCAAATTCATCCCATTCACGATAACTCTCAATATACTGTAGAGATGAAAAAATGGCGATGTTTTCCTGCACGTAGGATTTTAACAAATCTTAATATCAGTAAGTAATGGCCTTGACGGTTTGAAAAACTGCACTATTCCTCATACCTCGTAATGAAAACTTTATTGTAAGACTCGATTGATAAAGGTGTTTTTTTTTATTAATAATGGAGAAGCTCTTGGTATCATCAGTTTGTAGAAATTTTACTTAAAAAGTGGTAATTTGGAAATAAGCTATGAAAAATTGCGAGTCAATGTTTAGGGCTATTTTTAATAGTGGGAATATTTGAGTTCATAACGCAACAGAAATCTTAAATATTTTTATCCATAAATCACTCACTCCATAATAATTTGAAAATTTGATTCGAATGACCATCCTCAAATTACAGTGCAGTTAAAATTTTAACGTATTTCCTGTCGATTTGCAAGCAAAACACGCTGATGGCATATATTGTCGGTAACGAAAAAAGTTCACACAGCGAAAGACGCACAACACTCTTTTGAAAGAGACTTCTTCAAACAGAAATAAACCGGGACGTGGATGCAAAGTTGCATCTGAAACAAAGCGCAAAACCAGCTATTTCAGTGAAACCATCCAGTACATTTTAGAAGCAACTGTTGATTGTATGAAACGCAAAACGCTGTCTCTCTCTACGGCCTTACCCTGCGTGTTCGACGACCAGTTCGGCGACGATTGCAGTCTGTGATATCGAATATGCTCGTCTGTCTTTGTAGAAGGGAGCGCCAGGAAGCACGCTCCAGTGTTAATTGTTACCAGTTTTCCATATTTTTCCGTATTTATGTTGAGTGCCTTTAAATTTCTTTTTAGTACTTCCTTGTAGCGGAGTTTGGGGTGACTGACAGGTCGGGGAGCAGAGGGTAGTTGCCCACACAAGATGTCCTTCGGAAGCCGATCATCTTCCATTCTGCACACATGGCCACTCCAGCGTAGTCGATATATTCAAGGAGAGAGAATATATCGGGAGCAGCAGTTCTCTCCATAATTGTAGTATTTGGTATACGGTCACGCCAGGAGACGTCGAGGATGGATCATAGGCAGCGAAAACGGAACGCGTTGAGCCTTTTTTCCTGGCATCGGTATGTTGACCAGGTTTCACAGCCACAGAGCAGCATGCTGAGCATGCAAGCCACATAGATGCGAATCTTGACATGAATCAAGAGGTGCTGGTTTGCCCAGACTCGAGAGCGAAGTTTTCCAAACGTAGAGGCAGCTTTGCCAATACGTGCATCTAGCTCAGAAACGAGGGATCCAGATGCAGTGACGTTTGATCCAAGGTAGCAAAACTTTTCAACAACTTTTAAGGCAACATTATTGATGGTGATGGTTTTACGAGGTCGTGCAGAACCGGAAGTTGTGGTAAGTGGGAAAATACATCCATCGTGAAATGCTCTTCGTATGAATAGATCGAACTGTAGTGTTCGACCCAGCGGTCAAGCTGGTGAGACAGGTCTTGAATCAATCAACCTTGTGCTGACTGAAGAGATGCGGTCCTTACTGGGTGTGGTTCTATGGCGGATTTAATGCCATTGCATACTCCCCGAAGGTCATCAACCTCAGAGCATCTCTGCGCCTCTGTGCTGATCTTTGTCTAGTAGTCAGGCAAGGCAGCGCGAACCAGTCGCTGAATATTAGCTTTGGCTGTGAGTAGTCTGGCTTTAGCAGTCTTGTGTTTCGTGTCTTCAGCTGCAGTCTGGCCTCACGTCTTGCTTCCACAGCAGGAATGAACACAATGGCGCTTTCACGAAACCAATCAGGCTGCTTCGGTGCTTGAGTTGTTTTTCATTGTTGCGCTGTTGATGGACGGGCTGTATTTTGTGCTGCTGCGAAAATATTTCCGAGGGACAATAAGCAACTTGCTGCGGACTAAAGCATGATCCGTGCCACAGTCTGCTGAGTGCATGCTGCGGGAATGCGTTACACTATTCGATTGTCTTCGCCGAAAAATCACATGGTCCAATTGGTGCCAGTGACGAGACCGTGGATTCATCCAGGTTACTTTGGAGTTGAGGGAGCCGGAAAAGTAGGTGCTAGTAAGTGCAAGGTTGTAGTTGGTGCAGATTTCATAAGTCGTTGACCATTTTCATTTATTTTTTCCCGTCTTGATGTCCGAGCGCGCCGTTCCACTGATCGTATTCCGCTCCAACCCGAGCGTTACAGTCTCCGGCAAGAACCAAATCATCGCCTTTGTGTGACTCACTGAGAAGCTGATAGAACTCATCCTTTTCCTCGCTACACGCTCCAGAAGGTGTAGTGCTCTTTACGAATGGATCCATGACCAGGAAGCCATGTTTCACTAAGGGTTGCGATGTCTATGTTTAATCGTTTTAGCTCAAAGTCAATAATACTTGCTTTTCTGGGCATAGTTTCATCTTCGTCTGCTTGGATTCGTAGGTGTCTAATATTCTAACAGGCAACAGTTAATACAGAAGAGGAGGCGGTCGCAGGATGACGACCAGAGCATGCCTGTCTCCCAGTACACGCATCCAGCCGAGCAGCAACGGCTTTCTTAGAAGAAATAGTTTTTTCTTCAGGAAAGTTATTGCAACAGAAGCTGTTTCGCGATTGGCCTCATAGGTAGTTTATTCACGATCAGAATCGTTACTTGAAAGCAATATCCACTGAAACTTCACCTCTGGTCTTTACATTTTATGGATTTCTCGAATAAACTGTTGTTGGCTGAATGTAGATCATTAGGAGACGTCCCTATGGTGCTGGCATTATTGCGCTAATCAGTATAGAACTTTCATTGTGCAGATGAAAGCGTTAAATTAATTGCTTTTCGGCTGAGGGTTCAAGAGGTTAAAACTTGCTACAGAGCAGGTCAAATATAAACGATAACCGTTACAGAAATAATTTGCTTTCCCTTGTTCCATTCCTTTCCCACAAGCAAATGCATTATTATCAGTCATCTTGTACTACCGTTTTCATATCCCCTAGTGTGTAGCATTGCTTGCCAAATCTAAAGAACAAGTTAGACGTTGTCAAATTCATATGATTAAATACCAAATCACAGTCATTTGTATGTCAAAACTGATTTTCTTAAGAAAGGTCATGCTTCACTAATTCATTTTTTCGTAAACATCTGGAAAAAAATTCAATAGATTGTTTTTGGAAAAGCATACTGCAAACTTTATAGTAGCAAAAGTCATCCTTTCAATGCATATTTTTAAAAAACGTGCCTTAGGTAACGTTATACGCATAATTTTTGTGAAATGCTCACATTGCCCGAAATATGCAGTATGCCAGTCACTCTAAGGCTTCACAAAAGTTACAGTATATTAATAATTTTGTTTCAAAGAACACTAACTTTGTGTGGTTTGTTTCAGCTTTTGATGCACTGATTGGTCTGTGCAAAATTGGGCTCTTCTATTTTCACAGCAAAGTATGAAAATCTGAAAACAAGCGTCACATCTCTGCTGACTTCTCTTTAATTTGTCCGCAAAAAGCTAACTTTTCACAAGTAGGCCTAACCAGAAGAAGTTCAGTATCAAACTGGTTACAAAAGTGATAAATTGATTTTCTTGAGCATAGCAGTTAAAATTGAAATACAATCATCATCCTTTTTCAGATCATTTAAGTTTTACGAAAAAAACAGGTTGGTATGTAAGTGATTTTTACGTAATTTATTTTCTATATTGTCATTTTTTCAGGAAATATATGATTGAGTACGTTGCATTATAAATAATTGCGGATTAACAAACCTTCAAGGTCCCGGTTGCGACACGTCATTAGGTAAAATATGCAAAATATAATAATTCATTTACACTTCTCTGTTTTCAAGTTTTACAACAAATATTTTTGTAGAGGATTTGTCGTTTTAAGATTTTACAATTTATTCGCTGTTAAGAGACACCACAGAATATTTTTAGGCCACTCTGTATGTCAAAAATCTAACTCCAGCATTATAACTAAGATAGCAGCTGGCCGATGATTATATATTCAGTTTTTTATGTTGCGCAGGTTTTAACCACGTTGAACTTATAAATAAAACGAAGTAAATCTTTAACTGCATGTGGTTATGGCTTTAACATGAATGTAATTATATCAGTCCATCATAGTTATGTGTAAATTTTAGAGTTTCCTTTGCTCCTTCAGCCATGACTGAAACCTGCAATTTGCAGATCAACTTCGGCCTAAACGCTAATGCCTTAAAACTTTTTCACGTACTTGCTCCTTCAACCATGACTGAAACCTGTAATTTGCAGATCAATTTTAGCCTAAACCCTAATGCCATAAAACCTCTTCACGTACTTGCTTGTAAAAAGGTATATTTTTATATGGGGCCTCAACCAAATAGGGTTGTTGGATATTCTCCACAAATGCATCAAGAAGCATCAAAGCTTTTTCAACCACAGCAAGCATTGCAAACTATTAAAATTTCTGCTGACTTCGAAATACTGAGAACATCATGTGCAGGTTGGCATTTTTGAGAATGAAACCTATTAAGCCTTAAGCTGTTGATATGGATTATGAAGCTTTTGTCTTCGGGTGTGGTGATAATCCACATGCTAAAAGATTTAAAACTTTCGACTTCCTTGCAGTTCATGTGAAAAAAGGCTGCTCTTGACACTCCTTGCTGCTGATGCGAGTCTTTTGTTTCGTCCTTAACCTCCCGTCTACTTTTGACTGTGATGCTAACTTTAAGTGAACGTATTCTTCTTCTTTTGAGCCAGTTCTTTAAACCACTGCTAGGCCGCACTAGATCTCGGGGCAGGTGTTGAGCAGCCATTCGGTTGCCAGCACCGTCTGGCCGTGCAGTCCATGAGGAGGTCGATGGATTGGACATTGGAGGACAACATGGTCGACGGTTTGTTCTTCTGCGCCACACTCGCAGGCTGCAGAGGAGGAAATACCCCATTTGTACAAGCAGGAGTGGAAACGCCCAGGACCGGTGCGGGGGTGGTTAAGCCGGACCCAGGCTCTTCTTGGGAGGGTCACTAGGGGGATGGGCGGTGTCGGGGATGAAAATGCGGAGTCTTGCGGGGTTTTGCGCCCACTCCGCATTCCATTGGTGACCCGCCCACTGCGCCGCACGTATGTTGCTGTTGTCAGATGTTTTGCGGCGTGTACAAATGGGTGTCTCGATTTGCGATTTGAGGCGCCGAGCGTTTGCTCTCGATGGACGCGTGAGTGCTGAGTGGAGCAGATGATCAGGCTCCATGGCATGGCGTGCTAGAGACAGTGTGGATCCACTGCGACGAAGCTCAGCAGGTTTGATGCCTGCGAGGATAGGAAGGTTGTCCACTGGTGTAGGACGCAGGCATCCAGTCACAATTCGCAAGGCGTCGTTGATGGTGAGGTCGATAAGGCGGGTATGAGCACTGCCGTACCAGACAGGAGCGCCGTACTCTGCAGTCGAATGGACCAGGGCTAGGGTGGCTGTTCGCAGCGTTGTTGCTCCAGCACCCCAAACGGAGCCAGCAAGCCGCCTCAAAAACGCGACGCGTGATGTCAGCTTCTTGCGAAGTGACTCAAGGTGTCGGCAAAACGTAAACGACCTGTCCAACGTTACTCCGAGGTATTTGGGCTCGGAACAGAAGGGCAAGGGTTTCGTTGTTGCATTTGACTTTAAGCTTACTTTTAGTTTCCTTGTAAGATGGAAGGCTGCCAACACCGTTTTTGTAATGCTGAGCTTTAGCTTCCAAGTCTGGAGGTATTCATCTGCGCTTGCCATGTCCTTGACAGCACCCCTTCCACTGCATGCCAGTCTCCATCAGCATGCATGAATGCTAGATCGTCAGCATATGCATACTTTCTGGAGACGGTGGTTGGCAGATCAGAGATGTAGCATTTGAAGAGAAGGGGCGTCAGGACAGATCTCTGTGGGACACCATTCTTGAGGCGTCGTAACCTGCTTCTTTTGCCATTTGCGGTGGTAAGGGTGAAGCAGTGATTGCTAACCATCACCATGATCATGTGGACCATGTGTCTATGAGGCAGCAATTGCAACAGCTTGCAGGTGAAGCCGCGGTGCCATACAATGTCGTAGGCTGCTGTGAGGTCAACAAAAACAGCTCCGGCCTTTTTTTTAGCCGAAAAGCTATTCTCTATGTCCTGTGTCAGCAGGGTGACCTGGTCTATGGCAGACCTTCCGTGTCGAAAGCCCGCCTGCTCCCGAGGGAGCAACGGTTCGATGATTGGATCGACACGAGCGTAGATGAGTCTCTCGAATATTTAAAGGGGACACACAGCAGAGATATGGGACGGTAGCTCTTTGGGTCCCCCAGTGACTTTTCTGGCTTAGGGACTGCAACTAATAATGCTCTTCTCCAGATGTTTGGAATTTTGTGCTGGCGCATGCAGGAAGTAAGAAAGTTGCAAGACCAAGATTTGAGAGCCGACCCGGCGTGGAGTATGAATTCCGGGAAGATGGAATCCAATCCCAGAGACTTTCCTGGCTTCAGGTGTCTGAGGGCAGCAGCAAGTTCTTCCGGTCTGAAGGGTTCAGAGATGCTGTGACTCTCAGGTGTGGGAAGCTTTCATAGATCGGACAGCTCCTTGTGGACCAGCCTGGTGGACTCGCGATTCCCGGTCCTGTGTGCCCCGTTCTTCACGAGTTGCGAGGCGATGGAGTTTGCCGAGACAGGGCACTGGCGAAAGGAGTGTCCAGATCTGCTAGTGAGTTTGTTGATGCCTCTCCACGCCTTGCAGTTAGAGTGCGAGAAGTCGATGGAATTGACAGCTTCCTCTCATCGCTCCTGCTTTTCCTGCCAGAACCGAGATAGTAGGGACGAAGCGGCTCTATCAGTGCCAGTCCCCACTGGGGCTCGGATGAAGGAGCGATAGAGGGTCTCGCACTCTTTGTCCCAGCATGGCACATTGTTCTTCTGTCGGCCACGTGGGATACATTGTTTGGCCGCGGATAATAGGCTCTCGCAAAAATCCTGGTATGTCCTTTCAATGTTTTATGTGTCCGGATGTGGCAATCTCTCAACGGATTCATCTGTGAGAAAGCAAAAGCGCTTCCAATCAGCCTTGTGAAAGTTCCAACGCTTCACCGGATAGCTGTGGGCAGGAACCTTGCGCTTCGGTGGCGTTATGAGGGAACGCGGGAACTTTCCAAGAACTCGTCTGTCCGACAGTCGGCTGTCCTGGCCGAAACTCGCTAAGGCCAGGTCCGGGTTGGTGCTGACGTTCCATCGGTGAGAGAAGCTGACTGTTTCCTTTGGGTTATACAACAGTCCAAGGTTGGTTGATGTTGTTGCCCAGGAGTCCAGGCTCTCATCGTCAGGGGATGTTTTGTTTTAACCCCAGTTGACATGTTGACAGCTGAAGTCACCAACATACAGGCTGGGGTGTGGGAACGTCGGGATGGCCGTTGATGTGAATCGCGGGCGTGGAGGTTTGTAGAGGTTAATGATCTTGTATCCTGCAGCATCTACCCACAACCACTCAGTCTCTGATTGTTCTGGAGACTGATCGACCAGTGACCATTCCAACCGCTCATGGACAAACGTGGCAAGGCCGTGATTCCTGCTCAGGAT
>JGI24159J19872_10002570_pt1 | contig 21802 bp, 11 predicted proteins | sample Ectturendosymbi4_FD_19872 | JGI IMG/M metagenome (IMG submission 19872) | reverse complement strand
TCTTGAGTTTGTTTTTTCTCTGCTGTTACTTCAGCCTTTCAACTTTTCACCCGTAAGCTTTGCTTGCAATTTTCAGGACCGAGGATGCGTAATTTTATGTGAAATCGATTTCCTATTAAAAATTTGCTGATCGCTTCCTTGCTTACACCCATCGTGGAAAGTACATACTTGATCTGTGATATCATGAAACAAATAGTAGTATTTTTTCGCGAAAGCACAAAGCGCCGATCTATGCTGGACATCAATCTACCAACACTTTACCAAACCAAATCGAATGCAAAATAACAAAGTATTACAGTGCTTAAGATTCACTTTTCGGCAGATTCTTGTTACTTTGAATAAAATAGCTGAAGATGGAACGTCAAGGTCGTCTGCATTTTCGCTCAAACCAGTTTTGGTAAAACACAGTATCCTACAACGTTTGTCTGCTTTGCAACTGAAATGGTTCAACTGAAGTTGGTTCTTGACCAACGGAAATATTTCTGTGCCCTAAAGTTGTTTCATTACAAAACTGGTATGATTGTTGGCTATAATGGCACCTTCAGGCAGGGATACGGAGTCGGAGTCGCAAGGAATCGAAGGGTTTTGGGTTGACTCGGAGTTGGAGTTGGATTTTCGTTATCCGACTCCGATTCCGGAAGTCCAATTGGATCATTTTTTGCATCGCACTCGTAAGTTAGGAATCCTAACTCTTGCCTGTTGAAATGGTGCGATTTCTTTTGAAACTTTTATTGAAACAGAAAATTCTTGCTGTGTACCACGATTTCCATTGATTGCTACTTGCTACGAAATTGTTGACAGCTAAACTTCGTTCATGTTATGTTGAGGAGTCAAGCGTCGGTGTCGGAAAGTTTGGAAAGGTCGGAGTTGGAGTCGTAGTCGGACGTTTTACCTGCGACTCCGCAACCCTGCCTTCAAGTCAAACAGTTTCAGCCCGGTGAGATCATAAGCAAGAAAAGACACAACTGTACAGAGCCGCCATTAGTGTGGCTTCCACCAACTTACTTTGAACAGGATGAATGCGGTTTGGATTAAAAGGGATTTTAAATTCGCTTCATGTTACCACTGTTCGCAAGTGCCTGTATGCATTTTTTCCCAAATGTCAGTTGTTTCAAGTGTTCGTGCTTTCTACAACCGCGTCCGGAAACAGGAATACGATCGTTTCACTGTTTTATGAACGCACCAAAGCAGAAGAGAAAGCCTCACTTGCATGTGTGGGTCACATTGTTGTCATAGCGTGACAGAACTCTACAGCCTTCTGTACATACCGTATCATCAGAGTGTGCAGGTCACTTTACTTGTTCTATGATGCACCCGTACAAGGGTGAGCGACGGCTGCTATTGTAAGGTTTTAAAACTTGATGTGCTTCTTACTGAGGTTTTCAGAACTTCAAGATATTCACGTCAAATGTGAATAACACATGCGAGGTGTTTCTGGCAAAAAGCACTTCATTCTGTGGCAACAGCTTAAAGGGGATTTTGGCGCAAAATTGACGATCATTGGAGGCGCTTGCTTGTGCAGTAACGTTGTCAATGGACTTTGTATAGAAGTGCTGCTTTGGCATGTTACAAGCAGCTTCGTGAAGCCTCTTTACGTTGGCACCAAAGCTTCGCGATTGATTCGCTCGCGGCCAAACCACGCAGAGCTAACGTTTGGCTGGATGGCGCAATCTTATTCGGATTAAAATCACGTTATCAAAGCAACTGACGTAAAATTTCCTGTTCTGTTTGCAATGATCTCAGCGCATTGAGAGATTTCAGGCTTTTAACGAAAGTTGACACAAACTCAATGCAGTGGATCATATACATTTTAGAAAAGAATTGCTGACAGCACAACACTTTTGTGAACGTCGAATATGAACGCTGCCTACCGTAATGTAAGCTGCCAAGGTATTAAGAAAAGCTTAACGCGCGGGTCTCAAATTTCATAACAAACGTTTGGAGCACTGAAACACCTGCCAACTCTTTTGTGTGAAGCAAACCGTGAACCTGAAAATGCGCGAACTAATTATGTAGCACGCAAGTGCTCAAGAACTTGCGGCTGGTGACGGAACACCGCACACTAATTGTAACTGCGTGACGATGACTGCGACAAAACTTTTCGAGAAATTAAACATTCGATACTTCGACCAAAAAAAGCTACTTTTACATTTACAACTTGTATTGATTGTGTGCATGCGTTTGGTTTTAAAACGAATATTACAAAGTGTACAAAAGTTACCAATCTACAGGTTTTCACAAGTTTTACAAAGTTAGAAAATAAATGTTTACTATAACATAAAGTGAGAGATATAGACCGCATTTCATTATTTGATGGCAAAATCTTCTCTCTGATGTTAGTCCGATGTACAACCTTTTCTCTATGAGATCACAAAATATTTCCCTCATTTGACACTGCATAAACAAAAAACAATGATTATCTTAACAAAAGAATAAGCAGATGGAAAATTATTTTGATTTGTTTGAATCACGATTTTCGAAAGACCCAACTGGATAGAAGAGCAAATTATCAATGCACGAAAAGTATGAGTGTCTGAAGGTAATTTTAAACCTACAAAGACATGAACACGTCGATTTCATAATGTAAGGTTAGTGATGCTGAAAAACAGGTTATATTTGATCGTTTTCTCTATTCAGAAGAAAATGCACGGTATATTGAGAAAGCTTTTCCTATTGTGAAAAGTACTTATTTACGAAGATCTAATACGACTTTTTCCTTTTAATTTAATTAAAGCAAAAACGTCAACAAATGCTTAGACACCACAGACACAACAAGAACAGGTCGTGCCAAAAAGAACTATCGTGCTGTAATATTTCGTTGAATTCAATTTATGAAAATATTTTTTCTTTTGAAAAAAACCTTACGTCTTTACAACAGGAAACGTTATAAGACGCTATAGTAGTCAGCAATATCAAACATGGTATACCTTTGACATTCATCTCTTTTCTGCCAGCATTGCCACCGGAAAATTGTTTATTTTTCTTGCTGTGCCTTGAGGGAGAGGTGGAACACCGATTGTCTTCCCTTGCGAAATATTGCAAGATTCTCAAGATCTGAGTCTTTGACCAGCGCCTTATTAAGCGCCAACGCAAAACAGCCTATCAAATGTTACGGGATCATGTGGTCGTTGGATTGTTGTTGCGCAAGCACATCACACATAGGCTCTCATTAAGCTCAACCAGCTTTACGCAACCCGATTCCAGAGACCGCTAAAAGTTCTGGATACCCCTGCCTGATTCTTTTTTTGAACAGTAATTCAGGTCAACCAAACTATGACATTGTGCAATAAAACTTGCAAGTTCGGACAAAAACATTTTTAACTTTTCTGCTATTATACTTACGTGTTTGCTTATGTTTGCACAGGCAATATATTCTATCAGCATGTTCTGACAGATAATAGAAAGAGCCAAGCAAATTTTATATATGACCTTCTTTAACACAAATATTATCTCCTGATGAGTTTCTAATTGATCTACAAAGCCTCACCTGCATTTGAATTTGAAAGCATATTCAAGTAACATTAACAGTGCTATAGCAACAGACTCGTAGGATACATTGAAATATAGACTTTATGCTGAAAAATTGTTATGTGTTTTAAGCATGGCTCCCTGTTTCTTTTTGTAAATCCAGGTTCAGGCACAGGTTTTTCAGCAATATTGAGAAGAATTAATTTCTTAAATTTTATATTTCAAACATAAGGAAAAACATCGTGTATGTCGCTTTAAACTTCCTGTGCCATCATAATTTTCTAGACTGAAAGACCTCACGTAAATCGGAACAATCAGTTGTGCAACGAAGCTGTGCAACGAACCACTACGCCATGATATTTGGTGTTGATGCGGTACCTTTATTTTTAAATACCTTGCAAATCGCATAACGCTTGACATACCGATCGTTTCAGCGTTTCGCATGAGTCAGTGATTCTGACTGGTATGCGGGGTCATTCCGGAACAGGGAGTGAGAATCGCGCAGACTGTTTATCAAGATGTCTGTTATTCAGTAGGTTTTGATCATACTGCAGATCCTTACCCAAGAAAAACCAGTCAACTGTTAACAAAATTTTTGATCTAGTTTTGACATTTGCATTTTGGTGTGTGGGTGGCATCAAACAGATATTAAGAAAGTTAAAAAATGTTTGTTCAAATCGGCATTTGTATCTTTTACAGCCAAGAAAAAATTTCCTTTTTTTGGCAATTCCTCTCTAACAAGAAATTGGAAGCGTTCACTACTCTTCGCCCCAAGAAGTTAAATCTGAGAAACCGGAGCTGATTTTCGATGAAGTTATAATTCAAGCATTTGGAATAGACCTTGCATACTCATTTACAATGAATGTTTTGTTGCACTGCAACTTAACATCGCAGTAAGCTTTGCTGCAAAACTGTGTTCAGCGAAGAACTTCAGTATTGCTGGTCCGTTTAATTGAAGTGATGTTCATAAATACGTATTGTGATGTTAGATGCAAAGCAAAGTCCAACACGGCATTTCCTTAGCGTTGAGCTCATAGTTTTATCGAAGTTTACAGCGGTCTTCTGACACATCTTTTGACTTTTAACAGCACTTCGAAGTTCTGCAAATGATGCGTGTAGTTTAGGCGATGAAAGACAAGTACGCAAAATTTATGGACTGCTAAGCTCAGTCCGGAGATGAATAGTTTACAGAGGTGGTCAAATTACGATTGACGGTGTGGTATGAAAAATTTTGAACTGCAAACTTGGACTCAAGCACGTTTCTGCAAGCCTTGATGGATAAGGGCGTGACAATAAAGGCAACGAACGAACTTAAAGCTGTAAAGTAGACATGCGCATCAGGCAGGATGAGTTTGAAGGGTCATTTGAAAAAAGCTCTATCCTTTTGTAAGAAGTTCAAGTCTTAATGCTGTGCTTTCTGCCGATCGTAATCTTTGGTGGCATCATGAGCACCCAATTTCTTTACCAAATTACCCTTTTCAGGCCATTGAACAGAATTATCCGCAGCCAAGCAGCCTATAGGAAATTTTATTTGCAAATTTTTCTAGAAACCTGGTTTCATCTTTTGTTTTTGCATTCAGAAAACTAACAGTCACTCACATGACTGGTTGCAATAAGTCAATCTTTTTCGTTTTCAAAACAAACACTACGCAACAGGTTAATTTATGTCCTATGTCAAGACTGTAGTTTTCTTCACCATGCTGTCGGTACAGTATAGCGAATGCCGCAGCATTTGTGTATTAACCACTGAAAGATAACATGCAAATTAAACGCAAATGCAAACGAGTCACAAAAAGAGTAACGATCGAAAAAATTTCCGCGAGAAAGCTTTATCAAACAACCATGCCAAAATACGTTTAGATGTAAGTGCGCAAGCTGTCAAATAAAAAATATTTGTAAAAATGTATTTATCTTGGAAATTTGTTGAACAGGCTTAGAGACTCATACTGCTGAAGACAAAATTGTCTTTAAAAAAATTATCTTATTACAATATATCCTTGTATACACCTTGAAAACGTAAGAAGATAGATTCACAAAAATGAAGAAACATGAAGTAGTTTCATGCAAGAGCGATTTGTTGTCTATCGAATTCCGAAAGACACAGATCCTGCAAGCGAGACTGTTTTTAGTCAAGAATTGGTTTTCCCTTCGATATAGACATAGGGGTAAAAAATAGCGAAATGGCATATATTGATTGTTGAATAAAATTTTTACATAGAGCTAATTCAGGTACGAGCATGTGGCGCTGTGTGAACATTACAAAAGAACGCAATAACTCTTGCAATCGCAAGGTTTGACTTTTCACTTTTATGGGAATCTGTTTGTCTTTTGTTGAAGCTGGATGAAACTGTTTCGTTTTAGCACAACTTCAATAAAAGTTAGGCCAAAAAGTTTTTGACACTTTAGAGGAAACGATTCGAATCTTTATTACTTCGCGCAGTCCCGCAGACAGCAGTGATGGGTCGATATGCTTTGTTAAACAGAATGGGTAGAAGCAACAGAACGAACGTAAAGCTTTTATCATTCTTTGTGACGAGAGGCATGGTGTATAAATTGCGGGAATTGTTTACGAGCACAAAAAGATTGTAAAGAAACACGGTAGTAATCATTAATTTCGCGTAAGTGGTTGAACAAAATACCACTTGAACGAAAAAATACAATATCGAGAAAAAATGTCAGCAGTTGGAAGGCAAAATTCTTGCGAGTTAAAAACATAAGGCAGAAATTTGTTGCAAAGATAAAATTATTGCAAACCCAAAGCAACGAGAACAGTAGGTTCAGACCTACCGCTAATTTGCTCTGGTCCGGACACATAGCAAACAGTAGGATGAAATAGAATAAAAATTATATTCAACGCTTTGTGGCAAGAAAAACGGCATGAAAAGTTGCGGCTGATTGAGGAAGGTGCTTTGACAGGTTCTTCCTTACGAGAAACCATAAAAACGTATTTTTAGCGCCAGCAACGACGATTCAAAGCAGCTTGTCTTCCAGCAGATGCCACGCTCCAATTCAAAGTTGCTTAGGATTGCTGAAGGTTACAAAAGCGGAAGTAATAACGCGTGACACCCGTTCGTTTGGCGCCGACGTTCTACGCCAAAGTCACTGCTGTTTACAGTTCTGAGCGGGAACAACTCTGTCAAAGTTTTAATTTGAGGTCAAGAAATAACCAACTCTTACATTTACATCTTATTTAGAACTGATATTTTTATTTTGGACTTCTACCAAGGTTTCGCCCTTTATAACTTTTATACACATATGTTTCCCGATTAATCGGATCCCTAGAACAAGGTTTTGCATAGACAAACACGTTTCAATCTCAGTTGCAATTTGATTTTTATGTACAATGCGATTCACACACCAAGTTTAGAGTAAAGGTCTGCGAGCATTGCTGCATATCGAAACTCGTCGCGTTGCACGAATCAAATTACCTTTCAGTCAAAGCTGAAGCAAAATGAGAGCAAGATGCTGAAACGAACATAACTCAGATAAAATTTACAATCCAAGCTAGCAGAATGGAAGTTGTACATCGGCATACTACTGTTGTTTTCGCACAACCTTGTTTTATAGACACAACACCCGTAGTAACATGCTTTCCATGACAAGCTTCCAAAATAAGCTTTGACAGCTTTCTCTGTTTTTTATTTTTATCGATACATTCCAGGGATTGGGATATGTACTGTAGCAAATCTTTCCATTTTTTGTAAAGTTCTCACAACACTTCTTCAAAAAGATTTATAAAGTACTATTCGAAGTAAAGCAACTATTGATGGCTAACTGCTCATACGGTTTGAGAATGTTAAGATCCGCAAGTTATTCTGTCTTGATTTTTGTATTAGTTGAACCTTTAAAGTTAACTGAATTTTGACTTTTTGTGCTTTGTTAACATTCACTTCACTGTTTTCTTGAAACGAGCATGCAAGGTGATATCTACCTACGATTCAACGGGCAATCCACGTTAATTTACACCCGGCTGTGCGCGAAACAAGATTCTAAGTTCAACCCAGCGTAACCACCGCTTCCTTACGAAACTTTCAAGTGCTGGTTAAAAGAAATTCCAAACCACTTCTACGTCGACCTGCGAAACCTTGCTAAGATTGGTAGGTGGTCGGACATACGGCCCGTTTCTTCCAGCAGCTCAGATTTAACCAGTTCAAGCCCGCGGAAGAATATGTGGTCCACGAAGGCGTGACGATTCAACAGACTAGAACGGTGAAAGTCTTTTCTTGCGGGGTGCAAAGCACTCTTTAGCCCTAGTTCATAAAAAACATCCAGTTCTTTTTCGAATGGGTTTAGGTTGAAATCGCCAAGCAGCACCAATGGTTGACGAGTTGGAACTATTTGAATCCGTTTTGCTATTTCGTTCATTTGCATCTGCGATATATTTCTCGCTCCCATTCCCGTCCAATTTTTGTAAACTGCGTGGACGTTGAACACGTGAATCAGTTGCTGTTCGGGATGGGTTTCATTCGAGACTACTGTCGATGAAATGTTTATGACTGTTTCGGTCAGCGAGTAGTGCGGGACTTTAACCGAAGGAGAGCTGGGCAGTATAGATACCCGATGTTCAACGACTTTGAAGTTAGTAAGCAGGCCCACTCCAAGACTTGACTTCAAAGGAGGCACTCCGTGGTAAGCCCGGTAATCAGTGGCATGTGCCAGGTAACCAAGAGCGTCTTTACCTCCCCAGTAAGAAGGCAGAGCATCTGACTCTTGCAGGGCAACCACGTCTGGCTTAACAACATTTATTGCGGAAGAAACGCATGGAAGGTTCCCTTTGCCGTCCATGTCGTGGCCCAACAGAATGTTCCAAGACATAAAAGTAATTTCTGTTTTTTCCTTCGAACGATATTTGAATGAACTTTGCAGATTTTGTAACTGTTGTGAGTACCTACCAACGCAGTATTGACTGTTGTACTGCGGTCCTATAGGAATGTAGACCAGCAGGACGATAAGAGCAACGCCGGTTGCGATCACAGATTTTTGATTCAGTGAAATTATTTTGCTGATTTTCGCCCCAAACCACGATGGAGGAGCACTCGGTATCGATTTAGGAAGTGGCGAGCTCATTTGGACCGTTGACAATCCGACGAACGTCAATGAAATCAAGAAGACTTCCCCGTACAAGATCACATTCATTTGGCCGAGAAGAAGAGCTGACAAGGAGGGATTGATGAACATAATCAGAGCGGTGGTCGTGACGGTGAAGGTGGCAGAAGCAACGATCGCTGTAAGGCCGAGTGCAGACAGAGGGCTGCAGTGGCACGCTTTTGGCGAAATAACTTTTGCTGCTGATTCAATACTTGCCGTTAGTTCGAAGCTTGCGTGTAAGGCGCAAGGTATTACGGCTGACAAGATGCAAGCGCCGTCGAAAGAAATATTATCGTCAGCTCCTCGTAACAGAAGACTTGCACCAGTGAACATCAGTAACACGGAAAGCATTGACACAACCAAATTATGAACGAACTTTGCTCGCTTGTTCTGAAAAACATAAGCAGCAATCGATTGTTAAAAACGTGAAATGAAAAGATTACGAAACTAAAGCTCATGTTTGCTTCATGATTTTGGTAACTTTTAGAAATAATGGGTACTTTTAGAAAAGATTGTCGCTATAACTTTATCAACTACTGTAAAAAGCGCATTACTGCGCAGATGCAGGTTTTGGCTAAATATATGAAGTTCTTCAGGCAACACTAGTAAAATCACATTTTCATTTTAATTACCGAATAGCAGTATCGACCACACGTGCAATGCTGAATACAAAAATCAAAATTAGTGAATCATGTAAGATTATTTTGAGTTGCAGCAATAATCTTCATTTGTACAAACTGCGCTAGCGAAACAAATGTTTAATGTACTTATGAGTTTCTAAAACTTCTTATACATGGTATCAGGTATCTCGTGTGGTATGTGAGGATTTTCTCAGCTCGTGATGCAACGCTCTGACAAATGATTGCATCATGTCTGGTGAAAGAGAAATGCAGCTCGAAACTCGAATACTGGGGGAAACCGTATGATTGCCAGCAACAAACTATGCGAAACGTGCTACCGACCTAACAACTGCATTCTATAACCATCGCATCGACCTCAAAGCAGTTGGTTTCGGTTCCCAGCATGACCCAATACTTCCATGAACATGGTTTTGTTCTTCATAGCTTTAACCGAAACGGTGAAAACAGAAAATGGGGTAAATCGAACATACTCCTTTGATTCAATATTTTCTCCAGCAGGGAGGTATATTTTTATGGTTTAAAATTTTCATGCAAGTCCTAATCCGAGACAAAACAATCTGATATTCAAAAACGTAAAATCAAACTTACGCGCAAACCATAGGCTTTGTTTTAGTTCAGACACACCTCCCGATTTGACCAATTTCAGTCGTTGTAAAAAACTTTCCCTCGGGCTGCTTTTGCGCTCCGCGCGCTGAACAACGTTCACTCTTTGACCCACACAAGGAAATCGTTTAGTGCGACAAATCACGAAATAATGACGGACAATCTGTTTGGCCGTTTCGTATAGCGAGAAGTCATATTGCTATTTTAAGAGCAATGAAATCTTAACGATTTCTATTTGCAGTTACGAGCAGAAAGTTGAGACAATGCAGTGCGATATACAATTGAAAGACTTTGCAAATCCACTCTACGTAAATCATACAACATGCTGTTTAGCACTTTGTTTCAGGTCGACAATGTTTACGTATTTTTTCGAGCTTGAACTTGTTTTCTTTAATTTTCCTGTGTTACTCTATTTAGCGCAAAAATAAATATAACAGGTAAATGAAACATAATTTCTTGCTTGATAAAATACAAAAGAAAAATTGTTTACTCTGTTACACTGACTATTGGCTTACCACCAACGCAGTGACAACTACGAAAGTAACTGCGTGACTGCCGGCGCGTAGCAAGTGGAGATGGGCCCCCGCAGACCACTTGCGACACTCAAGGTAGAACAAAACGCGTCTAATGAAACTTACGTGTTTCGTTAATTACGCATGAGAATTACACCGAATGAGGTGCACAGTGTGCCAAAAAAATTAAGAGGAAAATAGTAAAGTCTAGCCCACAGCTGACTTCTCCCACATAATTTGAATTAATTTTGCAATTTTATGATTTCCTTACCAAATACGTCTAGTTGCATTAAATACGACGAAGATCAACTCACTTGTTGAGGGGCAATCCACGATAGCATGGCAACAAACGCTGTTCCACCAAAAAAGCTCAGAAGTATGAAGGCACCGAAGTTGTGAGGGGATTTCCCTGACCAGCGACATAACACCGCTGGAGAGCTGTACAACCACATTGCTATTCCGAAAAGAGCGCCTTTGCCAAGACCGTCAGCCAGTGCGCAAAGCCATAACACGCGGTTTTGACCTGTCGTTAAGTTTTCAACGTCCAGCGTCGGTGGTCCAGTAGCAGTTTTCGCACGATTTCCGCTTTCTTGCAGAGTCACCTTGCAGTGACCGTCGGGAAGTTGTTCCACGACAGAATCGCGTCTCAGCCTCTCGATCGAGTTTCCGTCGACGACTGTGTGAACAGTCTCGTTCAGTCCAGTCTCGCAGTTTTCATGCAACTTATACGGGTCATTGTCATTGGAGAAGCAGCTGTCAAAACTATTTAGCGACCTCTGGTCAGTGCTTCCATTCCCATTTCTGAGTGTGTAACTGACCAGACCGGGAGCATCACAGGCGCATACTTCATAGAGATATACAGGCATTGCAAGGGCGGCGGTTAGAATTAGAACAACCGCGGGAGCTTGCCAAGTCTCATAGAATACGTTTACAGACCCATAGTGCCAGCGAATTGTCATAGTCACCACAATAGAAAGCAGCATTTCTAATGACGCTGCAGACTTAGATTCAAGAACATCACAACGTTGTCCCGAATTTGTTTCTTTAGCGCCCTCATGCTTCGTGGAGCCGTTCTGTTTGCATGCATGAAAGCGTCGTTTGCAAAACAGCTTCAATTTATTACGAACGTCCAAGTTGCATTTGCGAAACTTTAATGAGGAGCAGCTGGAATTGCAGAGAAGCCACATAGCAACCAATGGAGAAGCAGCAACTCCACAAGCTAAGATCATGGTGCGGATGCGGGCGCCCCCATTCAAAATCGGAAGTGACACTACAAACAATACAGATGGTTCCAGAATGGTCAAGACGAATTTGACGGAACCTCTCGGTGTGAAGGCACGGATTCGTGAGCAGAAAACCAAATTAGGAGTTAACCACAAGCTTGCGATAAAAGTCAAGGCACCCAATAAACTGAAACTTGTTTGGCTCGGTTCCGTAAAGAGCCACATGTCCGCTTCTACAAAAGCTGTTACAACTTGTGCGAGCGATAGCCACAGCACGGTATTGTATAGAACTTCATGGGCTGCGAGAATTGCGCTCTTGCAAGTTTTCATGTTTGAAGAACAACCTTTTTTCAGTTAAAAAGAACGAAGTCACACAATATGCTGAAACAAAATATAAAAAGAAGCTAAAATTTGATAATAACTTCAAGATTGGTTTTGTTGTTTTGAGTAACGTTCTCAACCTGACAGAAATGCCAGTGTTGAAACGACAAATGCTACAGAAACAGCAGGATTATTGTGAATAGTTTCGTTCACTTTGTGTTTCTCATAGCTGTTCAACAATATCTAACCTGAAATCATACTTTGACGGATTTCTTAGTAAGTATTTGAAGCTTGTGTCACAAAGTGTGTTACTGAAACGGATTCGGTGTTATTTTCACATTAATGTTTGTCTAGACACAACGAAATCTGTGACCTTCAACCACTATTCTCAATTAAAAAAGTTGATTTTTACCGCTAATACTATGCTCCTCATATTGCAGAACCGCATAATAATTTAATTTGTTGTTACTCATTTCGTCGTATTACTACCACTCCGTAAATTCTCTCCTGCATTTCACTCTGCCAACATTTCAGCCCAAATGTCAACAGCAAGACAATGGGCACGTGCTTCAGTTTCCGTGACGTTTTATAAATACCGAGGATTTGGCGCTTTCAACGACTTTTTCGCTGCTTTGATAGAAGCAACTTTTTCTCCTCTCTCTCACTCTCAAATTCTCTCTCCACTTCGCTTGCTGGCCAAAAAATGCAATCTGCTGTCGGTGAGAAAATGTAGGCTATACGCTAATTCAGGTCGTAATTTTTTAAGTTAAAGCAAATAACACGATGGCTTTGCTAAACCTAACTCAAATTTTCTAGTAAACATAAAAAATCTCATGACGCATTGTCTTGCATTCGCTTATAATGGATGCGCTTTCTGGATGTTTGGTAGCCATTTCTTCCAATGTTCCTGGGTGGAACAGGGATGTCAGAGAAATGCACAAGGCTGCCCGACGAGCATGCTTATACTGGATTGACAATCATAAACCCAAAAGTGGACCTCTATTTGACAATACGAAAGAAAGTACAAAAGAGTTCAAATATGCAATGTTGGTCATGTGCAAACACCGTTTCCGTAATGTGCGCTGATGTATAGCTAACCGCTTTTTGTGCTCTTGTGTCTGTGATATGGACCATGAGTCCGCAATAAAATATTATTATTATTATTATTATATATGGCCTGGAAATCGTGGAGACGATAGAAATTAAAATTTTGAAAAAAGATCGAAGTGATTTCATTCTGCGAAGTCAAACTGTTTGCACCATAACGGTGTGGATTCAGTGGCATGGAAAATGGAAATGTGGTTTTCTATCATGCTAGTAAGGGATATCGAAAAGCCAGTCTTGCAGTTTACAGTATTACAACAAACAGTTCCAACATACTTTCATCACAAAAACTTTCGTTGTGTCTTATTAAAACTTATCTTATTAAAATATTCCTGTAAAGTTCACAGTGCTGGAGGCTCCACGACAAATGCGTATTGTGCAGTCAAGAACAACGGTTATGCTTAATGATCCCTTGTTTACTGGCGAGTTTCCTCTGCAAAAACGGTATTTCAAAAATTAGGATGTAGACAACGGCGACCGGCTCCTTCGGCTTAGTCCAAGTCTTTGATTACGATGAATATTGTAGAACGTGAGCTTGCTTGCTTTGCACGAGTAGTACCACCACCCACTTCACTGATTGACGTTGTTAACTCGGGCTCTTTTCATTGGGCCTTGTCACTGTTCATATTTTTGTTCCGTGTCTGGCGTTTCGCGTTCATGTTGCAGATGACCTGAATCAACAAGTATCGTTCGTTGAAGACATTCTCTCGACATCGTTCGCTCGTACTTTACCCGGGCTCATCCGTTAGAGCCCTAGCTGCCAACTGCAAGTAACTATCTTTTAAAATATATTGCATATCATATTTAGTGTTCTTGTAGCAATATATTTGCATAGAACATTGATTTGAATGCCAATGAAATGGACAGTTCCCATTCGACAACAACTTCAAACGAACAATAAATTATCCAGCAACTCAGGCTAATATGAATAAACCCAGTACGCGGAAGTTGACTGGGGTTCATCCGTTAAAGCCCAAGCTGCTCTTTGCACAAAGGCATGCCGAGGTCTGATGATGCCCGGGGCGAGCACGTGATTTTATGCCCCCCTACCAAATTCTAGTATTGAGGAATGTGGGAAATACAGGCACAGAAAACTACCTCCCCAGACCTTTACCACGTGCAAAAGGATTACGCCAAGAAAACGTCACCTCAAGTGGGAATTAATAAGAGAAGAAAGCTGTGCGAATCTCGTATCACGTTACGCAACAATAGCAAGGAACGTTAACGTTGTGAAACGTACGTGCAAGGGCAGATAATTTTGCATGGCACTTTTGGCGAGAAAAAAGTAAAGTATGTTTCGGAAAGAACGTTGGCGTTCTGCTCAAAAAGACAGTACTTTTTAAACGTATCGATAGCGCCGAAAGTGTTTTGACAGCTTCGAGGACCGAACGATGTTCTCTCTGAAAAATTTGCTGTATTATTTTGATATTTTTTACAACAATTAAAAGCAAAATATCTATCACCACATCGTCACGCGTGATATGTCACTGTGACAAAATTCGCGTTGCCACTAAAAATGAAACCAAGCAGACAAGACACCATCGAAACATAAAGCGTTTTTTACCAATAAATTCAACTTTGAACAAGCAAGTTTAAGAGAAATCGTTTTTTGTTCAATGCATAGTCAGCTTTGTTGGGTTATGGCGTTTATAGTGAAATGATAATGAATTTGCGAATGATAAAAACAATGCATTCAACACTTTTCAATAATACTGTATGTCGCTACCATACTCGAACCCTCCTTGCGAGCCTTTTATGCCGCCCAATTTAAGAATCCAGGCTCTGAGGGAGAATCGAGAGATATATTAATAACTACAAGTCGAAAATTTAAAATAGGCTAGCAGGAATTGGCCAACTTACCAAGGGGGGAAGAGAGATAGGATATAAGGCCTTAAGATAACGATGGCAGTGCTTCATCTCTCTCTCGAATCACTTAAATTAGATTTGTATTCCCCCCTCAGACAAGTTTATATCAGATCCATGTTTTAGTAGCCTTACAACACGAAGCATCTAGTTACAGCATTTTAATAAAATGCAATTTTTGTAATTTCACTTTTTGGATGCCTGTCTCGGATACCCGGGNCCGTCGCCCCGTTCCTTCCTCCCTTTGCACGTCACTGCCTCTGCAATTAAGTAGTTTTTTAAATATNATTCATATCAGATTGAAAGTTTATNGGAGCAATGCATTTGCACAGGACACTGGATTTGAATTCCAATCCANTGGGCAGTTCCCATTCGACAGTAACTTCAAACGAACGATAACTTGCCTCGTAAGTCGGGCTAATGTAAATGAGCTTAGTGCACAGAGGACTAACTGGCGTTATCATTGCTCTATGACGTACGTTACGCAAAAACGGACGAGTTCTCGTGAGGAATTCTCATTCATTGTTACGTCACTGACGTCACATAGCAAGGGTAGTGCCAGCCAGAATGAGTTTTTTCAGTCAATATGAATCGCATGATTATCCCGAGTGACGCTGTTGACTTGGAGGTGCAGAAAAAGGTCACCGAGATTAAGCATTTTGCTTTTCAGTAACTGAACATTTTACTAGACAGTATCAGAAGAAACACAGTGGCGCGGCCATGGCGTGAATGCGTTTAAACAAGGTAAAATCTTTCTCTAGCATCAAGGTAATTTAAAAAAAAATAATAAGCGGTGAAACTTTAACTTGCGCATAGTTCAAATAATTAAATGTGACACGTGATCTCCCAAATAATGTAGCTGGTGAACGTTTCTTGCTGAAGTTTTCAGTCAAATACAACTATATGAATTACAAAATGTTAAAATTTGCAATCATATTGTGATTACACCTTTCACGAAGTTTTTTGTTTTCATTTTACACTTTTAGGCAGTTTTTTGTTTTCATTTTACAGTTTTTGTTTTCCTTGATAGCAGAAATAAAGTTCTCTGGTTAGTTTGCTGTCCATCTAGCAGTGTTTTTGTAGTAATGTCGTAAATTGCTTGTGAAGCAAAATGTTGTGGGCAAAGAGAAATTACACCTGCAAACCTGTTTCATTCAAAGTTTGTGTCATATTATCAGGCCTGTAACCAGGGGTGGGCCTGTAACCAGGGGTGGCGAAGCTCACCCTAGAAAAATGTTCGCCCCCCTGGAAAAATTTGTTGGATATATTTTGAAACTATTGGACATAGTTCAAAAATTTTGGGCTCCTCTCAGAAAACTCGTCGCCGCTCCTGGTGTCCCAAGCTGGTTACGGGCCTGCATATTATTTCGAACGATGGTAATTAGATCTTGCAAATCTTGGAAAGAGTTATTTGTACATTTGCACCATCCCCGTAACTGCGTCATCTTGGTTATTGCGTTATCACTTTCTCATGAAAGTGACTTTATCACTTTCTCAAGCTCTTATCAGCAACAAAACCTATTCCGACGCGAAACACTGATTTCAAATTATTACAGTCGGTTTCATTTTGAGGAACTCAGGTATAGTCAGGAATTTTCAAATGGGTAAGTATTTATCAAGCAAGCTACCTTTTACATGTTATTCAGAAACAATTAAATTGCATTAAATTAACTTGATGTTTATCACAAGATGCGACAGTTTTTTTAAGTGTACCAAAGTCAGAATCTTTTCCAGCCTGACTCTTCTTGTGAGAAACTTTACTGAATCTGTAGGACATGAAATCCTGAATATGGCCGAAAATTGCGAACGTCGTGCAAAACGACAAAACTTCTTACAAACTTTTCAACATGAGGAAAAATCCAGCTAGAGGGCATTTCAGCAGTAAGAAAATTCACAGATAAAATTTTTCTTATTGTAGAAATTGTCGACATGTTACTTTTGCTACCACAAGCAATGTCGCGTTAATGTAAAAATTATGATATTTTGTGTCAAAACGGATTATCAAACAACATGGCGATGTGGAGAATTTGTCGTATGTCTTCATTGAAACCAGCCTCTAATATCTTCGAAAATGTTTGGAAAAACATTTCTAAATCTAGTTCATTGCCTGCTAGAGTCACGGGATTTTATTCCTCTAGAGCAGGAGTCTCAAACATATGTTGCTCCGAGGACCGAATGAGGGTTTATAAAGTAACGCCAGGGCCGCATTATGACGCTACCTGCAACTTACAAGAAACAACTTTCACATCTTATTTCATACAAAAGGTACCGTAAGTTATAGGCAAATCATTTCTAGTCGTCTCTATGTTCGTTTAAAAGATAGTCTTTCACTCACTGGTCGAGAGCTTTTAAGCACCGGTGAATGAATAAAATAGCTTAAATGTTACTTATTTGAAAATTCACGAAAAGATCGCGGGCCGCACAAAATGCCCTCGCGGGCCACATGCCGCCCCGGGCCGCGTGTTTGAGACCCCTGCTCTAGAGGAATGAGGCAGGTCTGTTTCTTATATTTTCTTGAAACGGACGTTGGTCACAGGGACAGAACTTATTTTCACTAAATTGTGAAATTTATTTTGTAAAGAGAAACACTGAAATTGTAAAAGACTTCTTACAAATTCTCCACTTTTCCTGGAAAACGTTTGTTCGTGGGGTCCACAGGCAATTTACATTTTTTTGCACAAAACCCTACACTACATTGGCTGGGGCAAATACTTGCGGATGCATTGCATCTCAGCCTTAACGCAAGAGCAGGTGTGGCAATATTCGAAAACAATCGCATTGTGTTCACGTGATAGTCTCTCCAAGGTGAATTTTTGGACTAGGTTGAACTCTCGGAATTAATTGAATGAACCTGACCAAAATGCAAAGGGCTGTATGTTCTAACTGTGATAATGAGCTGTAAATAATCTCTTTTGAAAATTCCCAAAGTGCGTGTTACTCAAGTATGGAGAGAAGAGCAACGACAGGTGAAAGCAAATCATCCCAAGATTACTGTACATCAGTTATCGACCAACTTACCGTAAGAAGACCACGCACACTTCTTAACATCAGTCTCGCTACAAACTGCGTGCTTCTTACGAGCAAATTCTGATTGTTGCACAATATGGTTCAAACTTGCTTTGGCTGACGAAATTAAAAGTCTCATGATTTCGCCTGCTTACAACATTTGCGCAGAGGCAATTCACTGAAGCATGTTCTATGTTGGTGAACAACGTGAAGCGGAAATCTTAACAGCTTTGATCCTTCTCCAGGAAAATAAACACAAAAGCTATTGCTCAGCGCATTCAAGTTCATTGATGCGCGTCCAAATTGAGAGCAGATGTGGCGTTGAGTGTGCTCTTTCCCCTGCCTGCAAGGTCACTTCTAACGGCGCTTATGGGTTCCAAGTCACGGTTTGTGTGACTTTCTTCGGCTGGCGTCTGCGTTGTTGTCAGTGGTCTATCGTAAAAGCGACAAAGCAATTTATTTTTCTGACGTGTAATCCCAGGGTAACTTACTTCTTGCGTGAATTGAACCACCTTATCAGAATATATCAAACCAAATATAACATTTTGTCCACAAGACCATGCAAAGTCTAAAAAAGTTGTTTGAAATGGATTATTACCAATATGCCCTTGCCCAACCGAATGCCTGGTAGTAAGTCAGATTTTGTCTGCTGAAATGCCAAGCAAAAGAAAACGGACAAATGTTTTGGAGTCAAGCGGACTCTGCCAAATATTGTTGTTTTGATTTATTGTACGAGGGTTACTGAAATTTATGAAAGTTGCCACGAATATCAAAATAGACTTATACATGTACACAACCAGGAACAAAAAATGGGAAACATTTAAGTATTTTATATTTGCGCCTTGCATCTGTAGTTCTTGCTGCAAATTTTTGAAGATTAATGACTTGGACATCTAGTGTTACAGCTGGTAGACCTATTACTGAAAGGCTAGGGTGCTTCGATTCATGCTTGAAAGAAAAAAAATTCAGGCTTAAAGCAGCTGAATGCACGTGGCCAGTGATTCTCAAACCAAGCACCATTTTGATTTTGAAAATAATTGTACAACCTACCAGGGTCCACTACATGACTACACTGCCAAAGTAGATATATTTCTGCATTCTTTCAGAACCGAAAGTGATGAGCAAAAACAATAAACAAAAGGTCATACATTTTATTACTGCGGCAATTACTCAAAGAGTGTTCATTTTTATTCCTTGAAATTTGTTTTTATTCATATAAAACGTTTCTGCCAATCATATTGTTTGTGAATACATTGTTACATTTGTACTGTATAGTCTTTCGGCAAAATTGTGAAAGCGATCACATATTGATTTACTAAATCTTAGTCCGAATGCCCACCATAGACCTGTCACTTCCCACACTGAGAAACAATGCACTAAGCATATTAAACTTCGAAGAATTTGTTCCAAAGCAATTTTTTCGTCGAACCGCTATTCAACCACTGGATCACAGGAGCACGAACGTTTCTCAAAGGGTTACCTTAAAGCGGCATTTCATAATAGAGTACGACTAGTTTTATCTTTCTATAATTTTGTGCGAAAACAAAAATGTTTCAGCGTTCATTTGGAAAAGCAAACATTTGTCAACGTTCATTCAATTTAATATATAATCTGTTTGTTTTCAAACTTCTTACAAGCATTTCTTTAAAGTTGCTGTGCGCATTTCCTCAACCGTACAATTTCCCTAGGAAACTCTGCATATCACCCGAAACTCAAGTGTAAAAACATGCTGTTGTGCATCGATCCTGGATAGTGTTTCAATGAGTACATGCCAACGATTATTTTTTGTTACTTTAAGCACGTCAAGATCAGTCACAAGAGTGTGTATCGTAATACAAACAAATGTGGAAGCCTGAACAACATGCCTCTACAAGGGGGATCCTCACACAAGACCTTTAATTTCATCGCAAGTGAAATCATTCTTTTTGCTTGTCAATAAAATGGGCCACTTTATAGTTAGGTGTAACGGAATGCGAGGTAACAACAATGACAGCTTTTTGCAGCAGATTAATTTGTACTGTAAGAAGCCTTCTTTCGCTTTTTAGGAAACAATTGGAAATTAGGAAAGCACGGCATTTTCTTGTGAATCGCAATGCCATTGCTGGAGATTGTGGAANCTTGAAATGCGGAATGGCGGAAGTAATTGCCAACGAATGCTTCTGATTTTGGCGANGACACGAGAAAAGTCAACCGGTGTTTGAATTTCCATTCGCAACGGCACAAAAGTCTCAAAAAGCGCACTGATCAATAGTTCCCGCTTGTTTGGATACCGCCGCACGAATCGTCAGAGCGTGAAACTCGTCTGAAGCGATAGCGAAGTAAAAAAAATCAACCCTCTTTTCTATCGCTCTTCTTGACTATATCGATGTGGAAGCAAATGTTTGATCGTGTTGCTTAAACTGAAAATTTCAACATATGCCGCAATAAACCAGCAAAATATTTATTCCTCCGAAACTGGAGCAGATCCGTTCGTAGGTGATGTTATGTGAATATTTAGACTATCAAGTTGATGTAAGGGTTTGAAATTGAACCAATTACTGTTCTTTTTTCTCATTTCTACCACCGCCGCCTCCCTATAATATTTGACTCCAAACTCCGTGTGCTGACTCCCGGCCAATTTTACTCTGAAGGTAACACTTTTTTGCCCATTAAGTGGTGAATATATAATATTTTTTTGAACTGTCTTCAATCAACCTACTGCGTGACAAAAATACTTGATGCAAAATTCAATTTCATTACGGCATACAGAGAAGTGCAGGCCATAAATTTTGTCAAAATCGTTTCTCGACTCGAAGACTAATTCCGCTGATTTTGACGTTTGCGCTGAGCTTCGAGACTGTTTTTCCTTTTGTACAGAAAAAGAATTAAGAGATGGAAATTTCTGATGCTCCACTGGAGTTGGGATCAGCCACTAGACTAACTAATGAACATGGAAAACTTGCCTCAAATAACAACCACTCAACATGGAAATCTTGCGGTCTTAGGCACTTTCTCACTTTAAGAGATTTATTGATGTCTGCAAAAAGACCTAAACTAGCAACACGTTCACTTTAAAAATCAACTGGACGCGGCGGTTGCACTGAAGCGTATATGCCCTTTGCGAGAAGATATACGAGAAGGAGAAACGTGCGTGGGAAGAACTGCAGGAGCAAGAAATTTTTGATTAAATATTCCAACAAAGTTTTGAAAACAAGTAAGCATCAATTTGTTTTAAGGTCTCACCAATGACTCATGTCCAATTCAAAAACCTTCCAGCGTATGTTCCAAGAATTTGAAGAATTACCTCAAAATGTGAACCAATTTTTCAGTATAACCCACAGGAAAAACTTCGACAATAACCGAAAGTTCTTGACAGGCTTTTGAATCTGGTAATCAATTCCGGTGCCTATTCACTTGCAAAGTTTCTCTGTGCAACTTACCCCAAGACCATGTTGCCAAGAATTGTTTTGAAGTACTCTATTGCAAAAAGGCAGTGCGTTTTAAGAATTAAGCACAACAGCTAGTTGCTAGAAGAACGTTTACCGAAAGAAAATCTGTTGGTTCCGCGGTATATCTATAGATGCTACGTTGTATGGAAGTTTTTGGAAATTTGGAGGAATGATTAAATCGCCTAGCTAAAAGCATTAAGTTGATTACGTAAACGATGGTGAGCACACGTCACAGCNAATGACGGAGGTATCGTGAATGCGAGGTTTTCTGCATAGCATTGTTATGTCTGTTGAATTATGCAAAGTGAAGNTAATTTATATTTTCATTTGTGTACCATTACGAATATATGCAATATGGACTTTGAGTTTAAAATGAGCAAATTTTGAGAAAATATATTNATTTTCTCTAAATTAACTTCATACAGAANAAGTTCGAGGATGACGGGGCAAATAAANCGCAACAACTGCCAAGTTCAATTGCGGACGACCGCAACACTTGTAAATAGAAAAACGGTTCGATGTCTGTGGTCTTTGCCGGATCGAAA
>JGI24159J19872_10002568_pt1 | contig 21812 bp, 10 predicted proteins | sample Ectturendosymbi4_FD_19872 | JGI IMG/M metagenome (IMG submission 19872) | reverse complement strand
CTTCGAATTCATTGACTGGCGATCCACGGTCAAAATATCCTTCTGATGCTGTTGGTTCGTCTTCAACGTCTAGGTCTTCTAAAGTGGTACTAGGATTATACTTGTTCGAACGATACTCACCGTAGTTCTCCGTTGTTTCTGGGTAACCTGTGCTATCTTGACGGCCGTAAACATTTTCACTCTCATCACTGGGCATTCCAGCTGCCATTGGATCGGTGAAGCCGTAACTAGGGTAAGTGTCATCATCTAGTTGACCAGCTGGTGTCGACTGCATGCTGTAACGATTTTGGTCAAAACTTTCACCACCACCATTGGTATCAGTGGAGAGTTGTTGATTTGCAAACTGAGAGTCGGTTGTGTTTTCACTCAAATCAAAATAGTCTCCGTCAAATGTTTCAAAGGTTTGATTATTGGCAGGGTCTAGAAGATTGCCAGGTGCTAGAGGAGCGTTTAGGTTTTCTTCTGGGATAGGTTCGTAGCTTGGATAATTTGGTTGAAGTGAAGGGTAATTAACCTGAGGATCGGGCACGCCCATGGATGGGTCGTAGTTATCAGTTGCCTCCAGCGATTGGGCATCACCCTCTTCCGTAGGGTCGACAAGGCCGAAAGGTTCCAATGTATTCGCTGTGGAAGGGTTGGGGTCGGTATTCATTTCCCCAACCGGGTCAAGTGCTTCAGATGATTCGACATTGAACGTGTCTTCTTGAGGATCAATGTACTGTTCCACGTTGTCACTGACACTTAACTCGAGATTATTCTCTGCAGCTGTCCCATCGCCACTTATTTCTATTTCACCTTCTCCGCTTGTTTCGCTAGTTCTGTTGTCGTAATCTTCATAAAGATCACTGTACGCGCTGCTACTGGCGTTCTCCGAAGAATCAGTGGGTGCGTAATCTAATTCAGAGGCGTCCGCGTCGTAAGATGCTGTATCATTGGTTGTGTCAGTAGGTCCAGTAAGAATCCATCTTTTGGAAATCCTTCGATTAACTTCATTAGTATCGGCGGCGCTCGTAACTGGATCCAACAAGCTTTCTACGTTGCCACCGTCGCCACCTCCACTCATCTCCGTTCCACCTTCACTGCTACCAGTGCCATATTCTGGCATGTCGCCAGATGACTCTTTCATTTCTTGTTCGATCTCCTTCTCTGCCTTCTCTTGTGCCTCCATCGCGATAACTTGTTGTTCAATCGTGAGGGCTGATTCAATTCTCATGTCCAGGTAATAGTCAGCAGTGACCATTATCTCAATCACGCGTTCGCTGCAATGAGTCAAAAAATCTAAATTTATTTCTAAAATAACTATAGAGATTAAATACCACATAATTTGCAATAAATACCCAAGGGCCAAATCGCTCCTCTGTCTTAAGCCAAGTTAGCTGCATGCTTAAAATTATTGCATTTAAGATGATGATTACAGAGTTCGGTGACTAGTTGCTGAGTAGCAAAGTCAAACGGGGGATTAAAGTTAAGAGAGCCCGATTTCAAAGGCTTTCACGTCATCAATTTACACCGTAGATGCCTGGGGAAACTGTTGTTTTGAAAATCGTTTTTGGCATTTTCTGTTTTTCATTCCTCCGACTTCAAAAAGTAGGCATTTAAAATCAAAAACGTTTTCTTGCAAAAAGCATTTAAAACTTACATCTCTGAAGAAGTGTTCATGCTTCTCAGTTTTGTAAGAATTGATTTCACTTCTGACTGGACAATTTCAGCTTCCTGGACTACGGCTGTTACTGCTTGCTTGGCAAGAACATATACTTCCTGTAAACGAAAATAGAATACTTTGCATCTTTGCTAACTTTAATGCAACAAGTTGGTTAAATCAGACAATACTATAAATGTCAGTGAACGTGAACTGTAAACATTTAAGAATATGTAGAAAGCAATGACGTTTCTGCGCAAGAGGTGAGGTTTCTGATTCTCAAAGAGAAGCCAAACCATGAATTTTATTCTCCTCTACCCAATTAATTATCGACCATTGTTGAATTTGTGCAACAGACATTCCCACAAACTATGTTGTTGTTTTTCTTTTTTCAAAAGTGACCTCCGTTGTCAGAGAAATGACAGATTCGTTATTTCCTGACATTTAATCACAGCATCTGACTTTACTGGGGCAAGGTACGCCGTTTCACATGAGCAGCAAGTGATGATTGTTGGTAGTATTGGTGTCAACTCACCGCTATGGATATTGCATTTGTTTGTAAGCTCAGCGCTGGAGGTAGCATTACCGACGTAATTCCATTCCTCTTGGCTCCTTCAACCAAGGCCACCAACTCCTGAACAAGCAGATACAGTAAAATCCAAGAGTGATACTCGAATGTTATGCCTCTGACTCGCAGGCATAAAAAGAGCAAACGCATTGCTGTTGCATGAAGTGGCCTTATTTACGTATCTTCTACAAGACTACGAACTGCTGGAAGTTAGGGTTATTTGGAGGCGTAGACCGTATGAAATGAACATTGTGCATCTCTCGTGATCACCAAGAAACCTAGGAAGCGAGATCTGGTCTTTGCCGCTTGATCTATCAAATTTACCAATTCATCAATCTCTGCTGTACAATGTTTGAAGGTTGTTTGCTGGTAACTTACTGCACTACATGCATACCACAAAATCCTATCTTTTCTCAACTCCATTGCTATACGTATGCTTTTGGCAGGTTGTTGTTTATAATGCATTTTCTTCAGTTGTTTTTTCGAATGTTTTGTAAGAGGTATTTTTCAAAACCTTTACCATAAGCATATAGTTTGAAAAAACTTTCAGCAACCCGAATGATATTCTGTTATGTTGGTTTAGCCACGCAATGAAAACGCTTTTATACCATTGAGCAGCAACTTGAAAAATAAAAAGTAATAGCTTCTTGCATTATACTGACACCGACGTAATAACATATACCTCCATAAGTGACAGTTGGCTGTCGATAGAAGCAATCGCATTTTGAACGTATTGAGTTTCGTTTGCAAACAATTTCCCCGCGATTGTCTCCAGCGGCTGTAAACGGTTCTCACTTTCCTTTGCCAGCGAGTCCGCGTACGATTGCGACGTCTCAAGCACCTGTCGGTCGATATCATTTCCGGATAGGTCGAAGGTTAGATCTTCTGCAACATCTTTTGCATGAATGTGCTGCAAACAAAGAAGCTCAGTTTAGCAAGAGAAACTAACCTCTATCTAACACTTATACAATCCTGTACTTTTTCGTTGATTGCCTCTGAAACCGACGGACAAAAATCAAAATAATTTTTCAAGCTATTTAGGATCGCACGCATAAATTTTCTAAAGTACCCCTGCATGCAATTTTCTTCCTTTTGAAATTACGTGTTTAAAATCGCTTGTTTAACAACACCACTCTTGCACTTTTCCTTTTTTCTGCAAGAAGCCAGGAGGCTGTTCACAGAATCGCGGCTAGCCAAACACAAAGTTGAAAGTTTGTAATGTATATTTTTGAAGTGGCCTTGAAAAACTTCTGTAATTTTTTTCTTACGACAAGGTCACAATACTATCAAAATGAAATTCAAAGCTAGCAGAAAATACGTGAAGAAGTTGTTGAATGCTTCATCTCAGCGCTTTCTTGAGTTTTTACGAACGCTTTCGACGTATATTATTTCAAGTAACAGTAAGTATAACTACACGAGCTAGAATGTTTCTACATTTCGTTTATACTAATTCTTTCGAATAAACACAACCAATTATTCCTGAAGTGCTTTGAGAAAAGTATGCCGAAATGCAACGTCCGTTACAAGTAACAACAACTACATGCATTTGAAGGCAGCTCACATACGAAAGTGGGATAGAATTACAAAAACATTTAAGTACGAAAACTGAAGCCCATATAGCCTTTGCTAAAAAAACTTGTCTGATGATTCGTTTGACTGAACTTTTCCCTATAAAGCAACAAAAGAATAAAAATATAAACAAACAGAAATAATAACACATGGTGTGACTAACATTTCGGGTTGAAAAATAACTTCTGCAAGGTAATGCCTTCATTTTATTAATACAGCAAAGCATATGCGAGCCTACCTTTGACGTGATAAAATCGAATCTCACTTGGCCCAGTGGTCATGGTTGAAGCTTTCTTTCTTAAATTATATTTTTTCTTAGCTCTTGGGTCGTTTAGTCTTGGAAGATAGGCAGAAACAAGATGGTATCAAAAGCTTAAGTTATTGCTAAAATTTCCGAGTTGCTTTGCAATTACATGAGAAAATATATACCACAATAACCGCAAGCGATTATTCTCATGAGTAAGCATTGTTCACATTTCCACGTGCGAAAACATTTAAGATGTTTATCTTTTTGAGTAGACGAGATCTGTGTTTTACTTATCCATTCATTCTGTGTGAATACATTCACGAAATTTCCAGAAGTACTGCAGGTAAAGATGGATCAAAATGGCGTGTAAATCGATTGGTCTGTGGTATAAAAGAACAACACTGTTTATTCTCATACAACTGACGTCTCAAAAGTGCAGCTGTAGTCAACTTAACTTTATTTTGTGAGTTTTTTAAATTTTATTTTAAATGTTAGAGTTCTGTTTGAAGAGGATCATCGGCATCCTTGTGTCTTCGCAACTCTTTGGTCCGTCAACATGTGCGTTTTGTGTCATTAACAGGCTTGTACATGAGACACTTTTTTTATGTCCTGTCCCATCTAATGGCAACGTGCCACTCCACTACCCGATCTCATCCCATGGGATTCCCACGAAACTAGCAAAATGAAGTACGTTACTGTATATCGTGTTCATGTCTGATGTCTAGCCTCTATCCGTGGCTAGGTCAATCCAAAACCCACAATTAGGGGAGCCACGGCTGTGAGAGGGGCCTTAAGGGAAGTAGAAGAACGTGTCCACATATGTCGGTTCTAAACACTGTTGAAATTTGTAAATGCCAGGTATGCTATAAGAATCGGGTGGAAGAGAAGAAGATTGTGTTTTGGTTTGCAAACCTAAATGTTAGCATGGCTGCCCCCGTCCCAATAGGGCGTAGTAGAACAAATTCCAAGTCCACTGTCCCATGCAAGGGACAAACCGCATTCCCACGGACAAGCCTGGTTATTGTGACCGGATTTCCAAAAAGGTAAAACCCATCGCGGAAAGTACATACTTGAAGAGAGATATGTGCAAGTTTGAATTATCGCAAAAAGTCGAAAGCAGATGGCAGTCGACTGATTCCTCGAAAGCATACAAGAAACACTATTGCTTTTAAGTGTTGGCAAAAGCCATCGCCAAATTTTACTGCAATTTCAACATTCCAAACCAGGCAAATATCGAAATCGGTAATTAATTTAGTTCCTTTGTTATTGATTGAAGTGTTGTGGAATTCTGTCTTTTCATACTTGAAAATAGAACAAGCTTACTATAACTAGTATAAATGTGGAAATAATTGAGAGAACAACTGCCCTGGGAAACTGAAAATATTTTATTGAGTTTTTCTTGCCATGTGAAATGAACGTAGGCGTGCAGAAATATTGCTTGTAGACAAGAACAAATCTAGTTATTAATGCTGGTTGTGCATGTGCTTTAATTTGAAATTTCTTTGGAAAAAAAAGATCAGTTTTACATCTGGGAAGACTCAGGGTGTTTGCCACAGATCAGGCCTCTCGGACGTTTTTCTTTTCTTTTTAGTGGCGCACGTCCTATGCAAATGTTTTGACGCTTTCAAACTGTGTCGCAAGGTGACAGTTGGCTTAGACTTTGTTCTGCAAGTAGTCGTCTGAGTTCTACTGTGAAGTAAAACGCTCGGCGATATTCTTGCTCGCGGAAGTAATTATTCACCCTGAAACACATTTATTTTGGAAACCGTGAGAATCTGGTAAATAACATTATATTGATTAAGAAAATTTAGATCGTGTAACAGCTTGGATAGCTGCTAGAACGGCAGGTATTAGCATCCAGAAGCTGCAAATTCAAAATCTAAACTGTTTTCACTTGAAATTGATTTTTTAAGAACAAAGCACAAAATAAAGCGAAAGTCACAGCGCAAAACCTTTTTCAGGCAGGTATTCATCCATCCCGGCAAAAAAGGGCTAAAAAATGTTTGGAAAAAAGTTGAAGTGGTGTAATCGCAACGACCGAATTCTCTCAAAAGCTTAATTGGAAGAAGGTTGTTGATTTAATCAGGCAAAAAGTTTTTTTGACCAAAGTATTGTGCCATCAGTCTAGTGTGGATCTCAAGCAGACTCACAAGCATCAAGATTGCGTTTACACGCGCGACAAAATGTTTATGGAAAATAATGCCGAAAGTAGTAGGAATTTAGCTCTTGCAAAATTTGCTTTTTCTCTACGTTTTTTTTATTTTCTTAACAAATTCTATAAAATGTAGCCATTCTTTTGAGGATGTACCGAAGTGGTGTTTGGTGTATGCATTATCCCAAGTAGAGACCAATCAAAAGCACAGAGTCACCATTCGATTTTAAGCCTTGCAAAGGTAAGGAAAACAAAGCGGCACATGTTTTCATCGCTGCCTAAGTGAGGGCAAAGGTTTCTAGGAAAATCGCACTGGAATTTTCTTGAAGATAATTGCTTTTACTGAAATGCGAAGTATTGGAAAATTGGGGGCCATCATTGGTTTTTGATTTATCGGAGCTTTGCACCAGATAAAACGGTGCTTCAAGTGCAAGTACCGAGGTGCGTTTTGGACCAACAAAGTTTACTAGCAACTGGTCTAGGACGTTTGCTGAAAAAGTGCATTGCAGCGTTCCAATGGAATTTCCCTTCTAGCTGTACTAACTTCTGCCTTTTTCTTCTGGTGTGACGTGCAATGACACAGTTGACGCCTCGGGCTGGACAGCCATGTGGTCTACTGAAGTCAAGTTTTGTTTTTTTCAATTGGTTAACAGCAGCAATGACACTTTAGCGCAACCCCCAAAACGCTGCGTACACGGCATTCGTTTCCTCTTCTCTATTTGTGACGCCATTAACCAGAAGCAAAGGAATGATATATATAATGCAAAAGACGATGAGCAAGGCAAAATCTGAAATTTTCTGCTGAAACGAGGTCTACGTAATTTCCTTCAAGAAATCAAGTTAAGCCACGTGTTTGTCAAAACTGTACTCACACCTTCGCTATCAAGCGTTTTGAGCACAAACAGGCCTTGGGTGCAATGCGGATTTGGAGGGGTTAGCATGTTTTCTCGCCGCCTTATAAAACACACTAAAATGCAATTTAAACAAACAGATTACAGAATGCATTGGTTAATCTAATTCAAAATACACCTTATCTCGATGCTTTGGATGGATTTGGGTGAGTTTGGGCGGTTTTGGCGATTCATGCAAAATCAATATCATTAAATTAAACAACTTTTTAAAACGTTGCAAAACATTTTCAAGACTTCGTACTTAATTTTACGTACTAACCAATGAGAAAAGGTCTACCACAGCACCAAAAGGATAGATGTAAAGCAATGGCTCTCAACCGTTTTGGCCCATGGACTACCTTTTTACAAAATATCTGATGGACCGCTTTGCTATGTTGACACCTCATGAACAGCTAATCGTAACCGCATTGCACTTAAGTCAGTGAACTCAATGGCGTGTTCAGTCTTAATCATGAAACTCTCTGTGGACCACTAGACACTGCAAGTGAACCACCAGTGATCAAATTGGACTACGTTGAAAATCACTGGTGTAAAGTGAAGTTCGTTATATACTGTAACGAATGGGGCATTTAAGATAAAAATGAGTAAGTTATACAACGTATGCGTAGGCAGCGAAGGTGTTCACCTAAAAAACATCGATTTTTGTTCACTTTTCGATGAGTAAGACTTTGCATGCAAAAAAGCTTTAGGTTATAATTTTGCTGAAAACTTGCACTTTTTTAGCAAACCCGCTTCATCAAGATCTCATGCTTTTCAAACTTGTTGTTTTCCGAAGGCATTAAACGGCATCAAGTGCTGCTACCTTCATAGGCGTTTGTTCTTTGCTGAAGTTGAAGCTGGACGCTAACTTAGTGGAATGTTAAGCTGTGATGTATTTGCAATTGGCTTGGGCGCGCACGGACAAATGCTCATGCATCACAAGTCTGTGTTGAAATCGTAGAAATGCCCGAGGCGGGTGCATCAGGCACGTTTTTATATTTAGCTTTGCATTCGCGCAGGGGATCGCTGAGGAAATCGTCTCCGTCGAAATTTTCCAAATTATCTCCGAACGATATATGTCCTGTTTATCGCTAACAACCGCAGCAACAGTCGACGACTGCAAAGCTTGACACGTTCGTCGCGTGCTGCGTTGAGCACCGATTTAGAACTAGAGAAAAATGCTAATGTGGTCAACGCGGTGCATAGGTGCATACTTTCAGACTAATCGTAAGTTATGATACCTTCATTAACGTCTTGCTTCCTTACGCTTATCAGCATAGGCAATCAAACGCGGTAAGTTTTACGCTTTCAGTAGAGCAATCGCTAGCTGTTTTACGTGTGTATCATCTTTTCACATCACGTATGTCTTATCGTTCCCGCGGTGCTTTGTATTGTAAGCAAATGGCCAAGCGCGTCAGGAGCTCATGGCTTTAACCGTTTCTTACGAATTTTTTACCGTGTTTTTAAACAAACCTATTACAAACAAAGAACTGTAATAAAAATTAAAGAAAAGGTATCCAGTCCACAACGCTAGCAGACTTACTGAAATCCAGATGAACAAGAAAGTGAAGAAAAACTTCTTCGCATGCATAGTGGTGGTTTTTCACCTTCTTTTTATTCTGTAAAAAATAAGGCAAGTGCTAGATTTGAAACTAGCTTTCTTACACAAAAACTAAATTCAAAGGAATCTTAGTGTACATATCCCACGTTCGATGCAACAAACGTTTCATAATCTGTTTGTCTATCACTGAGACACAGAGGAACTAAAGATCCCTTTATCACGATTACATTGCAGACGGTTCATATATCAGATTTGTTAGTTTGTTTATTTATTTGTAAATGCCAATGCTGGCAGGCCAGGGTGTGAAATGATCATTGACTTATTTCACAACAGTAAAAAAAAACACAATGTATAAAAAGGACAACGTGCATAAAGCAACTGACATACAAGACCACGACAATAATAATAATAAGATACATAGGAGAGAAACGTAAGCAGTGGTGTCGGTAATATTCATCTGAAACGAGCACATTTGCTTAGACAGGAGCAAAGATGCATCTTTGGGTAAAACTGGATGCCTAAAAAGAAATATTCTGATCCGCTCATGGAAATCCATGGACTCAAATGCCGTACACGAGATGGTAACTTGATCTTCAAAAATATTTTGTATCGTTGACAAAATGGCATATATGTCGTTTGGTCTTTATAACACCACTACATTGGTACAATTAGATTTTTTGTCGTGTGCTTTGCAAATATTTTAGATATTTCTGCATCAAAGTTTTTGAAGCACAGCAGCACTGAAATATTTTGACAAACAAAATTGCCCTTGCCACAAGTATCACCGTCAGTCACACGCTGCTGGCATAAGTAGGTTCCTTTCAACTTGTCATGAGGCGTGACTGATTAACCGGGTGTTTGTAATATTTTTTCATAAGCAGAATACCAGTAAAATTCTATGTGCTTAATCTTGCTGAAACCGTGTTTTTCTGTCTCAGTTAAATCAACACAAGTCTAACTACCAGTAACAATATCCACTGCTGTCTTCTCATGGTTACGTTTTTGGGTCAAGTCTTGCCGTAGATATACACAGCCCTAACAATAACCCAAAATGTGTTATTGGTCTACCCTACTTTTAACTTGCCTGTTAATTCTCGTCTTTGGATGATTACGTAAAATATGGCTTGCTTGCTCTGGACAACTTGAACCACAAACTTTTTTATTTGCTAACTTGGCGTATTTGTCCGTTGTGTAACCTCGAAAAAACCTTTTCCAACTTGGCCAAATTCACTGTTCATGTTCATTGGTCCTGTTGGTCTCTGCCTGCCCGACATACTCCTTTCTAAAAAGCAAGTAGGTATTCACAGTGTTGATTTCCCAAACCCACTGGCTTCCTTTCGCAGCTCGACTAGTTATGCTGTTGGTGAAGTTGGGCACCTGATCAAGCTCTATGAAAAATACTGCCGGTATTGACGACCTGCGAAGGGAATGGACTAATTATACAAATTTAAGGTGCTCTCCTTTTAGCTGCAAAAACATTTTTCTTGCAAGTTTCTTTGCGTTGAAAAACTATTTTTTAAATCCAAATACACAAAATGTTTTTTATATTTAATGTTTTTCATATTTTTAAAAGGAAAGTAGTTTTACAAAGAAAGTTTAAATTGTATATTTTATCCATTTCAATGAACCACCAAAAGACCTTCAGACCTAAAACTTAAAAAGGCATATAGTCAAACTAACATATAGTCAAACAAGTCAGTTCTGAACATTTTTGGAGTAAAGTCTAATAATTTCACATTGATTTTCAAGAATGTTGAAAAAACATTTTACTCCACAGACTTTTCAGACAACATCGCTAGACAAGCAAAATTTTTTTCAACTTTAGGACCAAATCTGTAATACTTTTTATTCGTACGCACATAAAGCACACTCTGTTGTAAAGAAATTCTGTGGTGTTCTCAAACCTCCAACAAATTCCTACTAAAAAAGAAAAAAAATGGTGGAGTGCTACCTTTATCGTTAATGTCTTGACTTTTAAAGTCCAAAGAACATACGTACGTCGTTGATAAAAGGAACGAATAGGGCGTGATACTAACTTGCTGAGAAACAATCTTGCGAGTTTTATCCACTTGCTAGCTGATGTGCGAACAATTCAGCATGCAATTATGGCGCAAACCTATAAAAGTTAGTGAAGCTGTATTTGGTTACCTTAAGAACGATTTCCTCTTTTCAACGAACGGCTTTGGTAACTTCTTTTGGTTCGGCCGCAACCTCTCACTTCTGTCCACGCTGACGCAAACACCGACTGCTGCTAAAAGTATTAATAGCAACTTTAGGCAAACACGAACTGCCCACAGCGCTAGCAGCAAGGCACGGCCAAGAAAAAAAGAGACGCCCGCTCGACTGAAATAAAAATTATAGCCGTAAACTGCGTTTGACAAACTTCATAGCTGAGGAGGATGCCCCAGGCGTAACGTTCGTCACTCGACGAGCGAGCGTTTTCGCACATCTGCGAAAACCTGAAGTTAACGCGAGTCCACGTCAAATGTGCTTATCTAATTGAGCGTTTGCTTGCGTGTTAGTCACCGTCAATGTCACGCCTTCGAAAAGTCGTTAATGTGAAACGTGTGGGGATGCAAACTGAAACGAATTCGACGTTTGTGATAACTTCCGCTGTGGAAAATCTTCTTCGACATTGTTCCTCTTCAGTTTCGACAAGAGAGTGTCGTTACTTACTCATCAAAGGGCGGCAATTTAATGATGCTTTAAACAACACCAAGAGGTTTTCCCGGTTCCTGGAATAGTGACCTTTTTCATCTACGTCAGCGAAACCCCCTATATTTGCCTTCGAAACATTTCTTTGGGTGAATGTTGCAACAGTGTTGGAAAGAGAGACAACAGCACAGTCATTTCTAACACAATTAATAAATCGCGCATAAGCCTTCAGGTGTAGCGCTAACATTTAAAGTAAAATTCTGATACACGATTCGAAGACGTTTAATGCAAGTGGCTTTTGTTGTACCGCCCGCCAATGAACACCAGGTAAAAAAACTTTATTTCAATTCAAAATTGCCATTTACAAACTAACTTTACAGTTGATATTGAGCTTCTGTAAAAATCGTGATGTTCATTAACACCTTCGCAAAAAGACGTCACTCATCAACTGAACCGACATACCGAACTAGCTAATATGCCCTAGCTCCGCGAGACCAGCAAAGTAAGAAACCTTTTCTGAAAAGTGTAAAGTATTTTAGAATTTGCTGATACACGTATAAGTGATATTGAATAGCTGAAACCACCGTCATAGTAAAGAGTCGATCGACAATGTGAAGACGAATGAAATGATTTTCAGTTACTGTGTGGCACAGTCGCAAAGCGCGTAAAGGTTCGTAGTGGGTTAGATCCCAGTACAAGCAGTGCTCTGCCACTTGCTGGACGTTTAAAAAACCTTGTGATGAAAGTTTCCAAATCAGTACAAAAATCTTCGTTTATACAACTGGTCAACTTTGACCATGCTGTAGGGTATGAAAAAAGTTAGCGAAAAAGCGGGTTTAGATCATCAATCATCGACAATCCTTGTCATTCGCCTATACATTTCACCAAGTGTTAGGCAGAGCCAAGCCTCAGCGCATCAGGATAAGTATTTCATTTTGGAAAAAAATGAACAGCCAGCGGTCGTTGAGACACGATAGATTTTATGAGGTTTAAGAGATTGGCGTATCCACCTGACATTCGCTAGAAGCCCACAATGATTAATGAATTTTCGTCAAAGAAGGTGGTGTCAGGCGAATCCCGCTGAGCGACAAAAAGACAGCTTAGCTACATCTCAGTTTAGCTGCGTGTATTTAATAACCGTGACTGTGGTTTTTCATTCGAATGAACAAATCTGCAGAATAATGTCCTGCAAGTCTTATTCTAAAGCTAACAAAGTTTAAGCCCTGGGGCAGGTTAAGTCAACACTGTGAAGCAAAGTAATTGTGTGGAAATAACAACTCTTTCTGTTATATATGAATAAACAAGCAACTGCAACATGTAAATTAGAAAATAATATTCGGAAATGTTTTCCTGTCCAAAACTTTGTTGCGCAAAATTTTCTTGTTTAACGTTTTCCGGAAAAAGGCCGCCAGCATTCTGGCATTGCAAAAGCGACTCCACGTCAATTACTGCTGTTTCATTCAACTAAGTTCTATTTTCTCAATACTTTCTCACTCTTCCCAAAGTCAAAATAAACCCAGCATTTTTCCCTATTAAAGGAAGAGACTGGATGCTCAAAGATCGCAACATACTTTTAGGTTGAACTATGCCCTTCATTGAGATTGAGTATAAAGAAAAGAAAGTAGTGTTTAACAAAAACTAAATGTTTTAAATGTAGGACAGCAAAGTGCAGCACTCTCCATTTCTCTTTTTGCACCTACCAATACCAAAGTTACTTTTTGCCTATCTAAGGTCATCACGGCGAAAGACTCCGTAACCTGGTAGTAGCAGAACAAAGAGATTATACATATTTTCATTCAACGAATGAGTCCAATTTAAGCCTGGTGTTTTTGACCTCTCTGTTGCAAATTTGCAATTTTTATTTCCTAACTCTTTCAGGTAACCAACAAGCTACAAGGTGAAGACCTCCATCAATACATGGTGTGTTACTAAAAATCCCAAAGCCCTTTTTGGCTTTCTAACTTTTGCAATGCTGAGGTTCTGAGCCAGGAGCTCGGCAAAATTATTGAAATGTACGTAGTACGTTATAACCTACATTCTTTTCTGGTGGCAGTGCAATCCGGTAGAAAAGGAGACCTTCGACATATGAACTGCTTTGGGCCTCTGCAGAAAGGTAAAGACTTGTTTGGGTGGCTGTACCGATGATATAAGAATTTGTTCAACATGAAATATTTTTCTTTCTGTGAAGTAAACTTATTGGCGAAACAATTAACACAATAATTTTTCGGATTGAGCAGGTCTATAATTCAGTTTCTGGAACGGGTATAACATATCATTTTATTGTTTGTAAAAATATTGGGACAATGAATGCCATGCATTAGGCCTCTACCCTTAAGAAAACCTGGGTAAAAGTAATCAGGAAATGTAAAACTCATAAACAACGATTTCTGGTGTTTTTACTCCAACAGATAAGCAGTACTTCGGAATGTGCAAATTTCAGTTGTGTAGTAGCTGAACTGAAAATAACAAAATGTAAAAAGCTTGTCTTCCGGCTTTCTCGTCCCTTCTGCAGATNAAGCCCACNAACGCAAGCTATATCCAAACACCATCAATAAGATGNGCTTATTTCATATGGAGAAACAGGGACGAATAAAACACTCGCTGCATCGAAGCTGTCATATCGGATATCGTCGCTTCAAATTACCAAACAGCTGCACAAATGCATGAATATTGCAAACAATAAAATAATTTGCGAAAAAATCTAAGGCAACAACTTGCTTTGAGTAACTATCGATTGATCCAAGTGGCGTTGAAGAAGAATTTTTGAAGGTCAAATTTGAAATGTTTTTTCCTGCATCTACCCTTTCGAATTAGTAGAAATTTTTTCGCATATAGAAAAAAACGGTTTGAAGATACCACATCATTATAATGACAATTTTGATGAGACATTTTCGAACTTGCGTTCATTTTCACTAACCGCTGGTGGTGAAGCAAGCCATATAATTTCATCTCTAAAATTCAAAATTACCTTAAACATGTTGTGGCATTCCAGCACAGTTTTAAAACTTTCTGCTAATATCTTATCTTCATGGTTATATGAAGTTTTTGTTAAATGTATGGCACAAGGCTAATATCTCAACCGTTTAAAAATGGTTCAAATTACACTCATCCCTAAATAACCATTCCCAAATATCCTAATGACTGTAATGCGTAATTGACGCAAAATTGCTTTCCAAGTAAAACGCTGCGAGCAGATTTAGCTGCGTCGCCTTTGTGGAGAAATGTCACTGAAATGTGCATAGGTGCAGTGGAATCATTGCAAAGGCATGAAAGCAGAGCATGGCGGACAGATTCTCGAAAGCACAACATCATCTCTCCACTACAGACCAATATTCATTCTTCCAATCCTCTCCAAAGAATTTGAAATATTGATTTACAGCAAATTGCACTCTTTTTTTCAAGTATGCATTAAGCCCTCAGCGCTATGTCTTCCGCACTAACCATTCTACTGAAATAGCAGTTGCTGTCATCTACAGTGACGTGATTTGTAATAAAAATAACAAACCAATGACATGTACATTGTCTTATGCTTAAGCAAAACCTTTGATTGTGCTGATCATAATGCCCTACTTTGAAAATTGTTTTACTATGGGGTAAGAATCGAGTAATAGAAGCACCATTAAAACGTCTTGCTTCCTGCTTGGACAACAGGGTTCAGTGTGCTAAAATAACAGATATTAAATCTTTTTTCTTACCTATAGCATGTGGTGTTGCGCAGGGATCTGTCCTTTGACCTTTACTATTTCTTACATACGTTAATGCTATCGTGAAAGCCTCTAGCTTTTTCATTGATATATACGCTGATGATATTAATCTTCAAATTTCANGTAAAAGCTATAAAAATCTACAAACACATGTGAACGTGAAGTCTCTTACCCTCTTTNATAGAAATTGATTACTGGGTTNGTGTTAACAAATTACGTATAAATTATTGCAAAAGTAATTTCATGCTCGTGAANAACTTTATTATTACAAAACGCTTTTCTGTTTATAGTGATACTCAACCGATATCAAAGCAAAACAACTTAAAATACCAAAGCATTATACATGATAATAATCTTGACTGGAAACCTCAAATAGAAAAGTTGATAACACAATTTTCTAGATCACGTGGAAGTTTGTTCATATTAAAACACTACTCCAATATTACAGCGCACAGATATGTCTATTTTGTTCTATTTAATTCGTGTACAACTGACTAAATGCCTATTTGGGGAAGGACCAACCAAACTACTTTACTTCCTCTAATTAAATTGCATGAAGAGCCCTTTATTACAATGCAACTAAAACGGGTATTCTCTTTATCCTACGTACCGAATTTTAAAAATTCCTCATCTATTCAAACTATCATGTGCCAAATCTATGTACTATTTTGCATCTACAGTATATACTCTTTTTTAAGATTATCATTTGCCAAATTTGTGTGGACTTCCTGAACACTTAAACAATTTAAGATAGCATCAGTTCACAGTTATCGAGAAAGCTGGATTTTTGCAAAAATATGATTTACCAAGAATGAAAAATCTCTGGGTTAGCTTCCTTAAATGTTAATTGGTCACAAAATTAGGTCTGAAATTTCTGAAAACGTGAGTCTGTTTCACCCTTTTCGTTTGGAAGCAAAGCAAGAATATCTTGTTCTCTTTCCGATATGTTTGTTCAATTTTTCCGTAATTTTGTATATAGCGCCTCTTCTTTTTAAGGTAGCCTTTACACGTCCAAGCACTCAGCCTCCCTGTACATAGGCATGCTTTTCAACCTCCGTGTTGTTTGCTTTTGTCTGATGTTGTGCTTTGTTAATAAATTTTGTCTGATGTTCAAATTATTGCGTTTTGTTGATTTAATTTTCCTTTTCACTTGAAACGTCTTCAAGTTAGTATTGATTTGTGCCAAAAACAGGGCTGGCTGAGTAGTTGAACCACAAGGTTTTTCGCCAACACTTTGTGCCTCAAATGTGCATTTCACACCAATTTACAGAATTCCTAAGTGCTGAGTTTTTTTCTGATTTGAATTTTATTAACATGCAATTAATTTTTCTACCGATTGGCGTTGCTTTCTCAATCGCATTTGTGCTATTTCGTAGTTTGAGACACAAACCACCCAAATAAACCTACCTAACTACCTACGTAGTTTGCTGGGATATTTCTTGAAAACCTTGTACACTTAGCTCAGTTGATATTTTGTTGTTGTAAAGTTTTCTGCAAGTGTACATTCAAATGTAATTAAATGTTTGTCATCTGATAAGTTAATGAATACCTTGAAATGAAACTGCTTGTTCCAAAACTCTACAACCAAAAAATGATCTGAAAGTTTTACGTTGTCAATCTTGAGCCAGTCAAAAACATCTCGCATATCTGTTACCGATCAGTGGCAAATTAATCATTGACATGAAACGTTCAGTGACACAAAACGTTTAAGTACAAAAATATATTTTATAACAGTGAGTATCTTCATTACATTAAAGAACAAATTCACTTAAAAAGCAATAAACGTTAAACAATGAACGTTTGTAGCTCAAAAATTTTTTTCAAAAAGATTGTTTATTTGATAATATTAATGGCACTAGGAAATGTGATGCCCAATATGAAAACAACTTTTTCAGCAGAAAATGGACTATTTTTCTTATGGAGTCTATGTTTTAAAAATGTTAAAGTTAAAGTTGTGAATGGTGACTGTAACCAGGTTGCCTGCACCAGCAGTTTGATTCATTTAAACTTAATAGTTTTACGTGCTCTCTAACAAAGTATTGCTAAAAATTTACATCTTGAAAGACATAAATATTTGGAAATTGTATTGACAAGAACCGCAAACTATATCAGCTTATTCTGAGAAATTTTTGGGTGTTCTGCCTAAAATGGTTTCAAAATAAACAGAAAACAATTTTTAATTGTTAAAACTGTTGAAAGCTTTACGCATCGCGATCAAAAAGTTTACTTATTCAATCAAAAACTAGCAGTACAGTTCTGCTGTTAAAAATGTTTGGGATTGGTGTTTGCTGCTTGGTTGTAAATTAACATACCTCTTGTATGTGTTCAGAAGGAACAAAAACGCCTGCAGGGTACATCAGATTGAACCATTTACCGAACGCAAAAGGTACTGAAAGCGCCTGGAGTAAATGGTTTGTTGTTTTACTACCCAGTCATCCAGAGATAAAATTTTGGACCGTAAAAATTAAATCTTCACCGAAGTAAAACTTTGAGATTTTCTACGCTGCAGTTGTTGCCAACGTTCTTGTTTAAGAATAGATGTATATAGTTACATTCCTATAGTGGACCTCACAATAAGATGAATACCATTCTGCCTTTAGGCTCCTTACGATTTTTAAAAAGCAAGTAAGCAAAGAAGTGTTGGACAGAAAAAAATCTTATTGTTCTAAATTACTGCATACTACAATTTTGACCGCTTGTGTAGCATTGGAAAGCGTATAATTGCGTTGTTAACTATATCGAAGCTTTCTCTAAGCAGCTTGAGTTATTTTAATTAAGCCAAAACTGCCTACCTCCAATTATTTTCAAATTTATGGCAGGAATTACGTAATCCCCTATCCGTTTATTTTTTGTCTTCAAATGACTTTGTTTTCAGTTCCTTTAAAATTAGGTTGAAAAGACCAAAACATTTCTTTATGAATTTCTATTGAGATGTTTTACAACAAACAAGTCCTAATCTTTGTATTCAATCACAGTATATTGCAAATGCTGCATATTCGTATCATTGCTTTCTCATAGGTTTTCTGTTTTAATTTTTGTGTGTCAAAAGCTATAAAATATGTGAAATTTTTGATAAAGATTGTTTTTATTTATGGGAAAAACTAAATATGCTGTTGCAAACTTTACACTATCTGGCTGTTTACTGCAAAGACCGTTTCCTGGGAAGGTTTTTATGACTTCTGTGTGAAAAAAAACTAACTTTTGCACTTTGGGACTTGCATCAACTTCAAACGCATCAAAAATCAAATTGCATTACTGCTAATCCTGGAAAAATGTTAGAGCGTGAACCAATACTTTGCCCTATGCAGGCAAAAGTCTCTAGTTCTGCTGTGAGATTTTCATCTTTACAACATCACGTATTTATAAAACAGAAATTTGTGGCAAACTCTTATTTGGATTTTTAATTTTTGATACCATTCGTAAAACCAATGGCAAAGTTGAATGAACAAAGCAACTATCACGTAACATTATCTGCTGCATACTTTTCTTTGTTTTTCCCTGGACATTTTTTCTTAAGGCAAAGCAGTTTCAACAAGCAGGAACTGAAACGGCCTGCGACAAGTTTTTGGAAAACATCGAAAAACCTTTTTTCCACTGATTTGCGAAGATTTTCATCATTCCTGGTTTACCGATGTTGTTGTCATTCTCTTCTGAACGTGACCTGTGCTGAAACACTGGATTTCGTTAAAATGCGTCAGTTTCATAAAGTCCACGTCACTGTTTATTTTTCGTTTGTTTTTTATGCTTTCTGAAACCACTGACGGGAAACACTTCTTGCAACACAGTTCGTAAACTCACGAAACATTTGGTGGCACTGGAATCAAAAGGGAACAGGAGAATCGCTTATTTTAGCAAATGTTTTGTAGCATCGCTAGATGGTATGTTATATGTTTTTAATTTTCCTAACAACAAGGTTTAGACCATTTTGACTTGATGAAAACGTTGGTCCAAAAGGCTTGATTGTTTCTCTTTTCGGCATAAATCAATTAGGAAGCTCTTCTACAAAGGTTCAAAATTGTGTTAACTGTGTTCTTACATAAAAGTTCTAGGTCAAGTTTGCTCGTTTGTGCACTGTGTTCTAAACTTATAACAACATCGACCAAAGTTCTTGGTTGTAATCACCATAAATTCATCCATCTATTTCTATACAAAACAAAACAAGATAAGCAAACATGCATAAAGAGACAAATCCAAGCATTCAACTCTAAAGTCTCACTCAAATTACGACAATGATAGGGGCGATGTGCTGGCCGTCCCACTGATCCCGTTTCTTCTAAATCATGGGTCTCTAAACTTTTTTTGTCAGAGGGCCACAGAAGCTAGTACACAACAGCTCGAGGGCCTGGCATCTTACGTAATGTAATTGTAACGAGTTATGTTATTTTCTACAAAATCAACAAATTTTTCGTAAATACATTGATTTTTCATTGTAAAAAAGCGTCTTTGCGGCTGGATGAAATGCCATCGCGGGCTGGATTTGGTCCGCGGACCGTAGTTTGGAGACCCCCGTTCTAAATGGTCAACACGTCACGAGCATCTTGTTAATTACGTCTAAGCGGCAGTGGCAATCATATTAGAAAAATGTCGCCAAGAAATCAAAGCCACTGGCCTCACCCAAGAAATAATTCGGACAGGCAAAACACGAACGTACAACATTCGACCCTTGGAAAGGAATCGGCTGCCCGTATCGCTGAGATGGCACGCCCCGGGTACTCCGAGTAGAACGCCGTAAATGTGTTGCGGAGGTGTTCTTTGCTACAACCTCTGATGTTGCCTCATTGAAGCCAGATGGTTGTGGCGCGTTTCAGGTGTCTCAGTCGCTCCCTCATCACTAGCAACATCAAACTTCACTGATGGGGAACACGTTTTTTACGTGGCTGGCAGCGCTTCACTGGATGTTAGCGTTTGCGGACAAGTTGCTACATCGCTGAGAGAAACCTTTTGCTCTCGGCCGTCCTTATATTGGTCTCTAACAGTTCCACTTCTGCCAAGACAACATGCTTATTGGTGCGCACATGTTTGCGCAAGAACGCTGGGTCTGGCCGCACCAAGCTGGTAAAGACTTCCCGCTGGGAGACTTGCAACAAAAACCGAAGAATAATTCATGGGGCGTGGCGTTAGTGGCAGTGCGCAACAGTGATCGTGTGGCTTGTGAAGCATCGGGCAACACAGTTTCCCAAGATTCTGCATAGGCAAACCGCGCGATTTTAAACACAATCCCAATCGTTTTCCATAAAACGCAATTATAACGCTCGACTTGGGCGTTACCATGCAGATGATAGGTTGTGGAGTGACTACTCGCCACACCTCGCCGCAGCAAGCACTGTAAGTTTTAAGTTCGTGTGATGTAAGCGATCTGCCCAAATCAGAATGAACATAATGAGGCATCCCGCAGAGGGCAAAACAACTGGTCTGAACATTTGATAACAGTAGATGACAACATGTTCGGACATGGAAAACAAAACGGAAATCGAGAATAGTCATCCACAACAACCAGAAGGCACTGTAAGCGTTTTGCGTCTGAGATGGTAGTGGACCTTCACAACCTAAACTGAAGCGCTCAAGGGCTTGGTAGCCTTGATTAAAGCTCCTCTTTCACGACAATAGAATTGCGGTTTCAGCTCAGCGCAAATGCCCCACGATGGGCGAAATCTTTTCACGTCCTCGGTTGAGAAAGGCAAGTTCTTTGACCGCACAAAATGAAGCATGCGCGTTATGCCTGGGTGGCACAAGTCCCTGTGCAACATGTCCAAGTTGCAAGCCGGCACTGCAGAACAGGACGCTCGCGTGAGTGCTTCGGGACCATTGCTTTCTCTGCCAGGGCGATGCTTAATATCATACGAGAACAACGTTAACTCTGAGCGCCACAAGTGAATTTGTTATTCTTTACTTTCGATCGCTAGCGGCTATCCAACATGAACGAGACCGACTTTTGATCGGCGACAATTGTGAAATGACGACCACCCAAGAAATTACGCCATTTCTTTACTGTTGTGCTGATTGCGGTGGCTTTTCCACAGCGGGGCAGTGAAGCTCGCTTTTGCTCAGCGGCCTTGACGTGAAGGCAATCGGTCGGCCACAGTGTCGCCGAAAGCGTGACCTGGGAAGCATCACACTCGNCCACAAATGGGAGACTTTCGTCGATGGCTTACAACGATGCATCTTCAATACATTGTTTCANCAGGTNGAAGTCCTCCAAGCATCTTTTATCCAANGGGAAGGTTGTAGCCACTTTTGGCCTTGCGATCTTAACAGAGAAACATAACATCCACTTTGCGTAGTATGCGAATAAACCTAGAGCATCCTGTAGCGCCCTTTTACTTGTCGGGGCTGGCAGTTCACGCAACGGCTTCTATCGCTCCGGGTCGGGCCTGATCACACCATACAAGGGTGTACGCAAGGAGGGGGTGTGGTGAATGTATGATTACCTTGTCCTTGCCACGTAGTGGCGCCTGCAATCTTGCAATCCTTAATTGTGCCCCTGTGTTCGCCCCGCGGCTCTTGCGTTGTGCTTGCGGTCTCGTAATGCAATACTGCCAAATGTTCTTTTAATGCAGTTTGCCCGCCCTGGGAGGCATTTGATCAGTTACGCTGTTGTGTTTGTTTCTGAGTTTCATTGCTCGCTTGTTCAGCTCCATGATTGAGCGGTGTCCTTAGTNAATTAAAGCCTGGCTTTCTGCAGATAGTGTTTAGTAGAATNCGCAGGNGAGTGCACGACAATTTAATTCANTAAGGGATGGATAAGCTGCTCAAGCCGAAAGATTTGGACGTGTTGCCAACCGATTCCAATGCAGCTTCGGTTTTCAAATATTGGATANNTACATTCG
>JGI24159J19872_10002567_pt1 | contig 21814 bp, 13 predicted proteins | sample Ectturendosymbi4_FD_19872 | JGI IMG/M metagenome (IMG submission 19872) | reverse complement strand
CCCAAAAAAATTTTGAGATATATATTGCTCTATAAGAGATATATAAGCTGCTCTGTGACCCAAGGATCTTTGTACCCCTTGATGTTCAATCTCGTACACCTTGGGGGTACGAGTATCCCCGGTTGGGAACCCCTGCACTAGACAATGAATAAAATAAAACAAGAGTTATGTGTATGTTTGATTTCATGTGCGTCGATGTAGTCAGGAGCCTCACGGGTAATACGATGTGTGATGTGTGCTAGTTCCTCCCGGAACCACATACACTGCTCATTACAATTGTTAACGGTAGAGATTGATCGATATGGCTTTTTGGGGGTCGATAGTGATATATCGTCCATTCACAGACCGATACCGACAACCCATATTTCCAAAGGTTTCAAATCTTGATTTCTGCTTCATTGTATTCTATGCCTTGCTTCTTTTCAAAAACTTAAAAAATCAGGATTTATGAGCTAAACTTTTTCAAATTGCAGCAATTTCAATATTTTGCTATGATTCTTGTTAACCTGATTAATACTGATGTCTTTGTTTTGGCTGCACTGGCCGACGCGTGCTCCATGGTTCATCTTGTCTTGTTTGTGAAACCGCACCTAGCATTGCTGCAAACTGTCTTGACTTGATTTGCTATGCTTTCTTGCGCAAGTTGTCTGCTTGTGGGAGGAACACAATAACGTTTTTTCAACACCTACTGAGGCCGATAAGATTGGTCAGTGTGGTCGATACCGATATATCTGTAAAACCCAAATATTGGCCCGATATATGGGCTGGGCTAATATATCGGTCTATCTCTGGTTATTGGGTTATTATGTAACAGAATGGTCTGTTTTCAAAAAAATCATAACTAGCAATTAAATGATCAGCACTGTTTACCTCATGAAATTGGTTCTAGGTGAGAAAGCACAACCGTATTCATGTAATTGGTGCACCGCATTGAGGCGCACTTTCGATGAAGGATTTTTGGTGCACCTTACGGTCTAAAAATGCCGTACACTAATTCATTGTCACTGATCATAGGCAAGTAGCTGCCACCATTGAAACCACAAAAACTGCTTCAAATCTTCACATGCTGAAACTTAAGGAAAAAGTGAATTGGAAACAAGCTGTACACCAACAGAAACCAAACTGCCAAGTGGTTTGTTGGAAGTGGCCATCGCAAGTAACTCTACCCAAAAACCTTATGAAATGTGACAAACTTTGTTGCAATAGCCAGCAATACATTGGCATGTTGAAACAAGTATATAGCAATATGGTCACAAATGTCACTCACAACGGCAGCAAGAAAAATCATGCGCATTAGGTCAACATTTCAGACAGTACATTCCAGAGGAAAATCTGGCTTTGCGTTGAAAATGAAAACACGGTGATACCAGAAATGCTAATTCTGCTGCAAAGACAATAATATGCCCCAATTGCCAATGTGGTCCTTTGTTTGACAATAATGGCAAGAAAGGTCCAAAGATTTCAAATTGCATTAAGAGCCTTCCATAATGCAAAGGAAAAGCACACGGCAGCTCCACTTGCAAGCTAGGTTTTTTGGTCATATGCTGAATTTTTTTAAAAATAACTGAAAAAGATGAAGTCAATTTGGTCATAATATCTGAAAACATTGACTAGAGAATGCTGTTACAAATTTTAATACTATTATGGGACAAATGCCTGAAATGTCACAGCAAAATAAACTAGCTCGCAAGTGCTTTGCTGGACAGCTCTCCCAAAAAGTTATGCAAAACATCAGAAAAGGTTACAAGAAAACCACGCTGCCAATTGAAGTGGGTTGTTCCAATGAAAATTATGCTATTGCAGTGATGCAAAAAAACATATTTTTGACTTCATCGCAAAACAGAAATTATGACACCTGCATAAGTCATAATCTAAACAACCATGAAAATTTTGATAAGCTTGCAACCTCAATCCACAAACACCCCCTAAACCAGGCTGCTGATTTCAGTGTGTTTTTTTATCTTAGTCATGTGTGTTCGCTGAAGGGACATTCTTGAACAATGCATGTAAACTGTTAGTTAACCTATATTAGGGTTTTAATAAGGTGTTTAAGGGACCCAATTTGGATCCCTAGAATTGAAAATAAGACCCTAGAATCAGAAAGTTATCAAGAGAAATACCTGAAAATTATCATGGTAAATATATTTTTGGGTCCCTATAGGTCTATATCGGGTACCTAACATTTTCCTTAAAAAACTGCCTATATATTTGCAATAATTATGATGGTGACATGAGTGATGCTGGTACTTAATCTCTTGCAACAATTATCTCCGAACTATTTGAGTGAATAAGTTATATATCTACATTTCACCATTTGTTGCCACCACTGAGAATTAGTTGGGTTTGAAGCCCAAAAATGGCATCGGGGTGTGGGCATTTTTTCTCAGGCAGACTGTATCAAATTACCCAAACAAAAGTACTCTAGTGTTTACAGCTTTTTTGAATGCATCCAAGATTCTTGACAGAACCAACCACTATCTATTGACCATAAGCTTAAATGTAATGTACATGTTTATAGCAAGGCTTCTATTGAGGTGATGTAGGAACCAGACTGCAAGTAAAGTTCGGAACCTTGACCCTTTCACTGTAATCATTGTGGTTAGATAAAATGGGGAGTTCTNAGTTTGTATATATTCTCTATCTGCCTTGATGAATCAATTNTGCTGGGCTCGGCAAGAATTGAAAACAGTGTGGAACATGGTTGTGAACCAACTGATGTTTGCTGAATGTGTGTTTGGTCATAACATCAGTTGCCTCCAAATCTTTATGCATACTTGTGATTGAATGTGAAACTGTCTTTAATTGGAAAAAGGCAGTAGGTTGAAGTTTTTCCCCTAAAAATAAAAAACGCTTTACCAGTTGTACCAGTGAAAAGTGTTTGAACAAATAAAATGTCTTGGTGTATTTCTCCATGCCTCATCAAAAGGATAACAATGACATTCAGAGACAAATGAAAACACTTCATTGTGTGCTAACGAAATGTCTTTTACCTTTGTTCATTGCTGTACTGTAGTCAAAAATACCCTGTTATGTGCCGACAATATGCTAAACTAATGTACTGCTAATGTTGCATCCAGTGGCCAAATTATATTATATATGGACTAGATTCACCACATTGTAATAAACTGTGCAATGTTCATTGAGCCATCCTGCTGGGCATAAACTCTTCACATGTTAACACTGAGTTTGCATGTATCATGCTACTTAACAGAACTTGTGCCTTGTGTTAAATGTTTTTTCTATTCACATTTCTGTGTGTGTATTTATGACCTTGCAAAGTCTTGCATGGACTCCTTTTTCGTCAGTAGTGCAGTAAGTGAGTCCATTATCTGTCTGACCTGCTGACCATTTTCTGTGATGAGTTTGTCTCATTATCATGGTAAAGACAAGTAACCTTGCCTTTTGTGTCAATGTTCGGTTGATGTTGCCATTGTGTGTTTTTGAATGTGGCACAAAGTCAAAGGCAGTAGATTGTACAGTGTCACCTCTGCAATCCCCTGCCTGCTTCGTGCATCAAGCAGCCACAAGCCTGAGTAATGCCTTCATCCTCTCAAAGCACAGTAAATGAAATTCACCAATTGAGCTTATGTGTTTGCAGAGCAAGACACGTCCACAAAGTGGTGCTATGACCAGGATGTAAAGGTCATGCCAGGTGCAACCTTCACTAAAAGAAGGTGTGATTGGTGTGGTTCATTGTAAAAACTAAGGGATGTTGTTGCAACCTCTTGGTTGGCGTTGCATTGAATGTGCGATTCACTATGAACGGGATGTGCGAAGATTAACACCCATATCTCGTCTAGTGATCTCTATTGTTTCTTACTGCCAGAGTGTGAAGCTTTGTGCACTTGCCGCCCAGGATTTCTGATTGTAACACTATCAACTGCAGTGCAAGTACCCGCAGTGTGCTATTAAGCATACCTGAGTTGCCTACAACCAGGAGCAAATCCAGGGGTCTGTTTTGCTGTGATGACAGGCCCACTTCGTGCTGTAGGTACTCAGCATTAATGCTGATCAAATATTGAGCACTGCCACTCCAGGTGTCTAATGTCGATGGTTTAGACCAGGCATCAGCATTTCGTTTCTAATGTTGCATAAAATGAAACAAGTGCATCACTGCCTTGCCAAAACAATGCCTACGCAATAACCTGAAACACTACGTTTATGAACAACCTATGTTTGTGTGTTCCAAATGCACATGTTTTGGAATGTTCTACATGATCCGTGCCAGACTGAAGCAAAGCTGATCAGAAGTTCATACATGGTGCTAGACATGTAGAGCTTCATAATGAGAGCACACGTTCTGAAATTGTGGTCATTTTGTTTTGCAATTTAGGGCCAAGTCTTAACAGCTTTTTACACTTGTTAGGTCATGAGAGCATTAAATATATAAGGTCTAGGCTTACTTCAGTGTTATGTGAATTAACGCAAGCTTGTTTCCACTGAACCTATGTTTTTATGATGAAAATCTCCTGTGGGTCATTCCATGTGAGGTGATCCAGCAAAATGGGGAGTTTTCATCTGACCCTCACTAAACTTCACAAAATTTTATAAGGAGAAAGATTTGAGGCTTCTGAGCTCAGCAAAGCTGGAATTTTTGAAATAGGACATGTATTTCTGAAATTATGAGCATCTGAAATTTTGATGTGTTTCAAGAAGATTGGACCAAATAATTCTTGGATTTTTGCTGTTGGATTGGAACTTCAACTGAGTGTCACTCCTTTATCTCTGAATATTTTCATTCGATATTTTGCAGTAATGTTGAAGGCTCCATGCTGAACAAAACAGCACAAAGTTTTTCACTGGTGACCTATGAACCCTGGTTAATCGTTGTTATTAGGCAACATGTTTTTCATGTGCATTCAAGCATGATGATATTTTAATTACCTGTAACTCGAATAGTGCAACTTCAATTGGCTTCATTTTTTTATGTAAGGGCTGGTGTTATGGAGATTCTACTGTACCTTGGTCACCCACACTTATTTTTGAACTTCAGGCAAAAAAAATTATATGTTTATATAATAGTATATATCCATTAAAAATATTTTTAGTCAAAAATATTTTGATAACATTTTATTTTTTGCATTTTGGGGAGAATCTGATAGATAGGACACCACCTCAGAAAAAAAATTAATTAAACAGAGCTCATAAAATACAATTTTTCTCCGTTTATTATACATGGAATTACTATGTTCAAACTTCTTAAAACTTTTATCTTCAACATACTATCATAAACATGTATCATGTCAAACAAATGAATAAAATTTGAGGGTAGAAATTATTATTGCAATTCTGAGTCAAAATCCCCTTAGAAACTTCAAATGATAAAAAGCTTATTGCATAGGTAAATAAGCAAAGGTTTCCTGAAACCAAAAAAATCTTTTGTTCATTAGATTTCAAATAAAACAAGAATCAACTTCATACCAGTTGANCTTTTCAAGTTACAAGCAATTGAAATATGGTCATGCATGAGCCCACACAAAAACTTATGTCTAACTTGACCTTGATTTACATAAGTTCAAAGGTCATAAGGAAAGTGCCAATGATTGATGGCTGTATTGTTCGCAATAAGGCAACTTTTTTTCTTTTTGCTACCTCGTTCTTAATTGACATCTGTGTCATTTTCCCATAGGCTTTGCCAGCAGGGTTCATGATGTAACAATCCCTGCCGGGGCATTGTACCCACAACACCAAATCATCAAAGTTGAGCTGTGATTATTCTGTCAAAGAAGTGGCTTTACATTCAAGGCCTTATTGCTTTAACTTTGGCACAATTTCTTATGAAGTGTCACACCTTGAACTTTTTGCGAAGACAATCTTCTCTTGCAGCTGACATCCTGTCATTGTCTAATCTTTGTGACCATAGGCAAATATCCAAACAAAGACAAATGTAAAAATTAAAAGCCGTTGCAGCATTTGAAAGCTGCTGTTTGGTGAACACAGAGCAATATAGCTCACATACTGTGTTTGTGAACTTTTTGATGTGCTGCACTGCAATACCTCTTACTTGTAGCACACACTGGTTGGTTTCTGGAAATATGTACATACATTTAAATTTAAATTTTTTCAAATCCGTGATTTACTTGACCACCACAAAAAAGTGTAAAAACTTACTACATTTACAGATGTTTATAGGTGCTTTAGTTAAGCCTAGTATTTTGGTACCCACTGTGATGAAACATTTGCTCACCTGAAGCATATTGTTTCTTAATCTGAAAGCTTTTTGTGGAAAAGCAGCAAGTTTGCAAAAATGTTGGCTTGGTCCCATTTTCAAAACTTTTGAGCTTCTCAAGGTGAGTACCTCACCTACAAAACAATAATTTAAAAATGAATATTTGTGTTTTTCACTGTGTGTCCTTCTTTAGCCTGTACAGTTAGTTATACTGTCCTAACAGAATCTAGCCTTTTTGCAAAATAACTTGTAAATGCTAACCATATATATATATATTAATTTTCTGAATAAGGTTACAAAACTGAGGATGTGCAGTTTTATGTGAAATTGATTTTGTATACAAAACTTACTGATCGATTCCACTTTGTTGCCTTTGTTGAGAGTAGTTGCTTGGTAATTTTATGGTTATGATTCAAACATGCACTATAGTTGATGTAATAGAGTCTGAAAAGTAAAAACAAATGATGTCATGTACCAGGCACATTGGATTGTTTAATTTCGCAGCAAAAATACTGAACAATTTGTGACTTCCTGAACTACTGTTGTTTGAATTTTTATGCAAAAAGAACCTCTTATATTTTCACATTTTCGAATAGGTAGTGTGCTACTGTGGACACAGAAGTCAACCAAGGAATCAATGACAGAACTTGTTAGTAGGTTTTCAAAAACTTCTTGGGATTATCATTTCATATTTTTCAGAAACTTTGCTGCTATTACATTTGATTTGCAAAAGTATGGCATCATGAGGAAGTGAAAAAGTTGAAAAAGAGAAAATCACTCTCAAGCTTAAAATGCATTAGATTGTTGCAACCTTTTCCTCCACAGAACTCTTTCTGTAAATTTCTCTCCTGTAATATTGCATGTATCCAAATTTGGAAGCATGTTTCAGATGCGATTTTATGACAGTCTCATGTCAACATTGTTTGTCCATATTACCAAATTTGGTTGTGGTTGTACAGGAATTTTTTGTTCCTAAATTTTCATGCTTTTCCTCTTGGCTTTCGAGATTGGAAAAGAGGACTCTGCAACATCATTTTATAAGGTTGCCAAACCTCATCCACATCCACCCAGTTCTAGCAATGGAATCTAAGACATAACTCATTATTTCACTGATTAAGCATGATGATGTCAAATAGTGTATTCTGGAATGTGGGAAAAGCAGATTAACCCCACATTTAATGCAATTTTAAAAAATATTTTGCTTGCCTTTTTATGTGTGCCCAGTAGTTGCAAAATGAAAATCTTGGGTTTAGCATGTTATTTGTCTCAAAATATTGCAGTGTAAAATCTTTCATACTGTGCATTTGTCTTATAAGAATATGTTATATTATATAATATACTATATTTATTAAGCTAAATTTAAAAGAATTATGCCAGCTTCATATAACAACAAACACCCATAGTAATGTCGTACAACCTGAATTGTTTCAACACTGAAAGAAAAAAATGCAATAGTTTTGCAGCATGAGTTGGTATTGCTGGTTGGATTTTGCTCAAAAAATACATTCTTAGACTTCAGTAATTTTGTTTGATGTCCACTGTAATTATGCAGTGAGTCACTTTTTTCTTGCTATGCATATAAATTTCATGTTTTCAGGCAGATTTCTGGTTTTGAATGTTACGTGTAGCACACAATAAACATAATACAAAAAAAACAAAGGTAACTTCTTCCAACTTTCTTTGCAAGCTGTGCTTGTTGGTTGAAATTAATGGTGTTACTATACTTTCAAAGGATATAATTAATGTTTTCAGCCCAATTAGGTCCAAGAGATGGTAGCCTTCCAGTTGAAACAAACTTAGGTACCTTTAACAGGGTTCCTACTGAGTATGAAAAAGAATGAGAAAATATGGAAAAAATTTAGTCATTCTCCAGCATGGAAAAGTCTGGAAATTTTTTTTGCATTTTCAAGGCATTTTATTCAAGATTAATAATTTTGCTTCCACCGTGTTAACTATTATAGTGCCGTTATTTGATCTGGGTATGTCCCTGTTTTTTTTCAGTCAATTTTTTGGTCAAGGACTGAAGCTCTTTTGGAATGGCTGAAAAAAATTGTGTCATTTTGGTCAGAATGTTTGAAAATATAGGCTGAAAAACACTTTTGTGGTGAATTTTAATACAACTGTGAGACGAATGCCCAAAATGTTTCAGTGACCAAAATATCTCAGCCAAAAATGACAAATATGTTACAAAAAAAAGCAGGTATGTCCTTTGGAAAAGTTAAGTCTGGAAAAATTCTGGAAAAGATCTTGAAAAAGTCCGAAAATTTATATTCAAAATTACATAGGAACACCATTTCAATCAAAAAGTAAAGATTGTTTTGATGCAAACAACATTTTGTAAAATATGAAACCATACAAAGTCTTTTTCTTTGAAATAAGCTGGTTGTTTGAAAGCATTTTAGATGAGATGCAGCGCTTGTTGATGTTTTTGACTAAATTTTTCCTTGCATCACACGTCTGTGCAGTATTGTGTACATGTAATTATTTATTTATGAAAAGCTGTTTGTGTTTGAAACGTCTTGCTGTTACGAAGGTAATACTGCAATGCTTTTTGCACTTCCGGGTTCTAAGTATGCTTTGCTAAGTCTTTTATAATGGAAGAGGAACACAGTCGGTAAGCGTCATAGTGGGACCTGTGATCTACATTTTGAATTTGGTTTTCGCACTTTACAGAGAGAAGGTTTTTACAGTGAATAAACGGAACAGCAGGTCTTTGTAAAATTCCTTCTTGTTCTCAGATATAGCGAACGTTATGCAAACGATAGATAGGAAAATCGATCGTATTGGGGTCGCATGAAATGAAACGTGCAGGTATTGGAAAAAGGGTCGCAAGAAACAAACCGTGGGAACCCATGGTCTGTTAGCAAAACGTCTTGAAATTTTCAACCATTCTATGATTTTTTCTTGAAACGTTCATGCTTCTTTGTTGTTTGACGCATGATTTGTGTGTTTGTTGCTTTNACTTCAAAATACAATTTACTCTGCCCAGCGTTGTGTGTGTGTGCGACCGCGTGTGTGCGTGTGTGTACGCGTGCGTGCAAAAAAGTTANCCTCTCGTGAAAATGCAGCAGGTTTAATTCGCGCCTGCAAACCTTGAAAATGCGAATCAGCGTAGCGGATGAACAGTTATGTGACAACAGACATTGTTTCAAAAACAAACGAGTTTACATGTACCTACCGTTTTCAGTGTCTGATCTAAGCCGAAATGTCCACAACTAGCTCATGAAATTAAGACATTTCCAGAAAAGACCATTTTGTGCAAGCGAACACTTCAACTCGCTTTGCAGGCCTCTTGTACGTGAGAGCGCTGGTATGGGTAGGTAAGCCATTATATCCAAACCAGAACAATGATTTTAGATGTACTCTTTATTTCTACTCTGACGAAGCAAGTTTCTCATAGTTTCTTGGAGAAACATGCCAAACTGCTTAAGAGGTGTACTCATGCCGAAGGAAAGCGTCTGACGGGCTAAGGGATATCTGCCTTATGGCATGCTGGATATGTATTCGTGAAATTCTGGTTTGAATGGGCCAGTGCGATTCCGTGTCGTTAAGGCACCCGACGTTATTGAGAGCGTGGTGAGTTGAAACAGGGTATGCTTGGCAACATTATAGCTATTGCCGTACGTTGAATAGAATATGGTTGAAGAGTAAGACAGTCGAAGTAACAAAATATAGGTTTTAGATGTAATTGCGTCGGCTCTTCATACAGTAATCTTATCTCCTTCAAGCTCTTGTAGCGGCATTTGACCGAAGTGTCAAATAAATTCATAATTTAATCAACATCAAGCTCCTAAATAGGCAGATGAAATTCTTGCGAGTAATATGCCGCAATCGGTAAAATAGGTTGGGGGAAAGTCGCCAATCTCTTCCGCGATGCAATAGGGAACAACATGGCAGGAAAAAAACTTCCAAAAAAATTCGCAAAAGGTATCAATTATTTAAAATTTCAACAACTGGACCGAAAGCTCTTACACGACATGCTGTTTTTGTACGGTAGTGATTTTTGTCGAAGACAAAGTAGTTACACTTGGAGTTGCGTAAAAATCTGACCTTTTTTTGTCTTGCAAAGGTCGCGACTTCTCAAATAGAACACAATTTGAATGGAATTCCTGCGTTTGTGTGCTTTGTTGCGAGGCGTGCGAAGGACCAGGGTTTTACAAACGTAATTATTACTTGCTCAAATTGGAAATTATAGTAGAGAGAGTATGACCGAGCTTTGACAATGCGTTGCAACTCAAACTTTGATGATCGTGCCACAACACTTGATTTGCTAATTATCCATGAAACAACCATAAAGCAAACGAAATATTTTACGACTGCTGAGTGTGCAGTTGTTGGCTTTGCAGAGTTGCTTGCTCCAGAAAATGTAATCTTCATGAACGGTGATTAGAATACCAGTTGGGTTTGTTTTTTAGAGATATTGTAAGTGATTGTACAACGAAAAAGATGAATCAATCTACTTGCAGTTTAATTTTGTGTTAGAGCTCAGCCACTGAAAGACAGTAATTCTGAGCACGAGTGCTTAGCTCGTCAATAACGGGTAGTTTTTTTTGTTTGTACTGACGGGAAGTTTCTAAACACCGCCATTACCACCAACAAACGTCTTTCTTGTACTGAATGCGCTATTTTTTCTATATTGGTACAAGCAGTTCGGAAACAGTCTTTATGCAATCCCGAGGGTGGTACCCGATTTTGGACACCAGCATTTTTTGTTTTTTATTGATGAAAGCTAAACTGTTACGTCATACTGGCAGGCAATTCAGCTCAGAACATACAATACTTATGTGTTGTTGAGCGGGCGAGAGCGCAAAAGGGATGGGATGACGAAACGCGCGTGAGAAAGTAACCTTGAGGCGCCATGAAAGATGTGCTTTTGTCCAAGAGCAAAGTAAACTTTCCAAAGCGGCCGGCCTTGACATTGCAGTTGTATGGAAGCGATTGGTTTTTCGCTGTTTGTCGTGAACTGGATGCGGCACTTTTTACTTCGAATCTCAATGGACTTCAGTTTTTTTAATGACTGCTGCAAAAGGAAAGACTTCTTCCAGCGTTTCTTTGTGCATCGCCGAAGGTTCTTCAGATCCAAAAACAGGGTTCCCACGCGGTTTTGAAATATGTCTAGTATTGAATTGTGAAATCGGTTTTCAAGACCGTAAAAGTATTGGATTTGGCTAAAATGTACATAACGTATTGAAGAAGTATGGAAATTCCAAATTCGAGAAATTATTTATTCAAACTTTGTTCTTTGCCTCGGATGACAGTTCTGCAGATGTTTTTTGCGTTGTGTCCCACGAATAAAATCTTGGAAAAATGAAGACGATTAAAGTTTTTTCATTTAGTATTAAAAGAGTATGGGAAATGGGTTTTGGAAATGTGTGGTACCCAGGAAAAATAATCTGACTCCATCACGACTCAACATTGAACTGCGATTCGGCCATCTACAAACTCTGAATTAAAAAATCACCAAACTGTCGAGAGGTGCTTGACACCTGATCAGCAGGGTTTTTTCGGTGTCCCGGCAAGTTTTTGGCGTCAACGTGAACGGATTTGTTCAGTGTTTCCGCCAATAAGCTCAACTCTGTGTTGTTTCGGCTTCCGTCTATGAACAGGGTGATTTCGTCGTTATCGCCCAAGGCATCTGTTACGCACATCCGTGAATGCTGCTTAGTGACAACAGCCACAAAATGCGAAAGCTGTTCGGTGGACCTGATGTGTACTTGCTGGTTTTCCACTAAGCATTGAACAACGCATTCGTTACTTTTAACAACAATCTTTGTCAATGCAGTCGCTACCCCCCCTCTCCTACCGCAAATTCTTGAGTAAGAAAACAAAGTTTTCTGCTTACCAGTGGCTTCACTAGAAGTTTGAGTAGCTAAAAATAAACGACAGCACCCCGAAAAACGCAAAAAAACTACAACTTACTGAAAGCCATTGGAATACTAAATACGAAAATGTCAGATAAAGAGGGCCCAGTTTCTGAATTTAGCTTGCCAGGGCGGCTCGTCCTCTGCCCCCCAGTCAGTTACGCCACTGTTTGTTATCTAAAGTGTTTTATGCTTTGTGACCAATAAGTTAACTGCACCACTTCATATCGTTTTCCTTAACCTTTCACATGCATTAACCTTTTACCATTTTGCGAAGTCTTGCTTACCTTCTGTTAGGTGAATAACTTTTCGCAGAATGAAGGAGCCAAAATATTTGTCTCTGTCTATCTTGTTTTGTCACTTCTCAGTGACCATATTGAGCGATTTTTTCCAAAGGAACCAGTTGTTGCTGCTGTAACCTCGAATTCGAACGGCGGAGCATACTGGTTCAACGACGTGTACTTGTTTATGCGCATTGACGCGTCTCAGCGGAATGTTCCCCCGCACTGGCATTCCAGCACATCTGTAATGTTGTGAGACTTACTAATCCTGGAAAATTGTTCCCCTTCTGTTTGTAGAAGTTGCACGATGTTCCTTGTAAAAATTGCTAAGTTTGTTCGCATGTAACCTCGACGCGCCTTTTTTTTGGCGGAAAAATACAAAGACGTGTTTCTTAGTCACATTTTGCCATTTTATGGGACAAAAAACTAATCTCCCATGGACAAGCCTATGTGTATCAGTGGTCGAAATTTCAACCTGTTCAATGGAATGACGAATGCTTTAACCAATAAACTATTGTTCATGGAACAGCTTTCTACTTGTCTGGGTTGGAACTGGCTTTGACACGTCTAGTTTTAGCAGTGGTTCCCAAACTTTCTCTGGCCATGTACCCCTTTAGCATTTTGACAGGTGAGCATGTATCTCTAAAATTTTTTGTGACAAAAAGGCTGAGGAAAATAATAAAAGCATGTTTACCAATAAGCAAATAGTGATTTTTTAAAATAGTATTCACTGATATATGTATAATTCGAAATTAATAATAAACGAACATTTTTCCCTTCTCTTGCTAAACGCAGTTGTTCCCCTTCACATAGGCAAATGTATCCCTAGGGGTAAATGTACCCCAGTATGGGAACCCCCTGTTATAAAGGAACTGCTTGATTCCATTAGTACTTAACCGTCCTAAACAGCGGTTATATTTTGCAGGACTCCACCGGCCGTGAATCCTTGCTTTGTATGGGCGGGACTTCCTACCGGGTCTCGCACCCCAGTTCTGTCTCTGAGGTTGGCGCCATGTCGTGTGTTGAAAGTTCGATCCGAATAAAGTCGGCGGATAATGACACTCGTTGCCTGCTTTCCTGGTGAGGTTATTTTGAACGCGTCTGGGATGAAGTTGTTCTTTGTGACATAACACGGGTAAATCTCGCAAACGCAACAGGCATTTGTGCGCGTATCTGCGTCAGCGACATTTCGCCGGATCGGTGGCGCGTAAACAAAGCGAGCACATTTATCATTCGGACATTTAGTTTTTGATTATTTTTCTGCAAAACTCTTTTTGATATCACGCGCGTGAAGCCACAGCTTTTGTTGTTTCATTTCCACGCAGACCATTCCTTTAATATCTAAGCTCTTCAGTCTTTCTTGTAAAAGTAAACCGCAGCGCGCAGCGTGTCTAAAGCAGGTGATCTTGAGTCAGGCAATGACTGAACTTCACTGCGTGAAAGAGACGGGCGTGCAAAAAACCGTCCGAAGGCGAACTAGCATTTACGTGGTTCGACGTTTATTCAGACTTCTGCCATTTATTATTGTGCTTAAAGGGTGTGGATTATGACATCTTCAATGTGTTGTATAGAACAAATGAATAAATATGTTTCAACCTCTTTTAACTTCATATTTCGAACACACTGAAGTTTCTAGAGAAACGGTTTTATCTTACTAACAGTTTTTGAGTCACCAGCACCAAAACTGTTGTTTTTGCGTTTTTTTAGCAATTAATCAAAGTTGCTTTGCATCAGCCTCTCATGAACGACGCTAACCACAGGTAATGTTTGTTGCAAATACCGCAAAAGTATTAGTGGAATTTCTCTTCTGGAAAGCTCCCTGCTTCCATTGTGAGTGTGTTTCATATCTTCTTCAACCGACGTGGGCTTTCCGCTGTTAGCAGTGCTCCAATAAAAGAACGTCAGACAGATTTATTTAAAACTGCCGCCATGTGTGCAACCACACTGTGACCAAGCAGTTATATTTTTGCTATGAAAGCATCGAATCACGAACACAAGATTCCCACGCAGTATGAAAAGTATTGGAAAAGTATTCAATTGTGAAATCGGTTTTCAAGACTTTGGAAATATATTGAATTTGCACAAAATGTACATAAAGTATTGAAAAAGTATGAAAATTCCAAATTAATCCGTTTGTTCATTCAAATGTTGTTCTTTACCGATGATGACAGTTCTGCAGATGTTTTTTGCATTGTGTTCCATTTATAAGATTTTGGCAAAATGAAGGTAAGTGATGGTATTCACGTGTCTTCATTTGGTATTGAAAAGGTATTGAAAATGTTTTTCAAAGCGTGGGAACCCTGCGAACATTGTAACAACAGGTCAAGTCGATATGCTTAGTTGCATAGTGCTTGATAACCGGGCCAAGTGCCCAAAGAAAGACAGCTGAGACTGTTCTTTTCACATCAAAAGGCTTTAAATGCGGCGCAGACAAATCAAGTCTTGATTAAACCTCACTTCTTGTTAGGGGCGAGGCAAACTCTTAGGGCGAATACAAAAAGCGGGAGACAATCACTCAGGACCATCGTGCGCGGCTCACGTCTTGATTCTTCCGGCATTACATTAAAATTTATGGGGACGTTTATAAACCAAACATGCGAAAGCCTTTCTCATTGTTAGTGAGGTGTAGGTAGCGCAGGGCATGCAGAAACAAATTCCTGCTTGTCACCATCTGCTTGTTTGAGATGGCGGAACAAATAAAACGGTTGCTTGAAAAAATTACGTTGTGAGAGACGTGATCACTTACGCTGAAGTCACGGTTTGCTTAAAATGTTGCTGGCTGTGCAAAAAAAGCATCAGCAGAAGACTCCCAGATTGGTTGTCAACAACTTGCTCCATGTAGTGTGCCTGCCTGTCTCTGTTTACCGGAGTTACGGTGTTTCTTCGGATACCGATTGAAAATTTGGCAACTGCAGCTTGCAATGGACTGCCGGCCCGCAATTTTGACAGCGAGTTGTGCTTTTAGTTGTAGATATCGTCAGCATTGCGGTTTGATGTCGTCAGCTTTGCGTTTTAATGACGTCAGCATTGCGTTTTAATGTCGTCAGCATTGCGTTTTAATGTCGTCAGCATTGCGTTTTAATGNCGTCAGCATTGCGTTTTGATGTCGTCAGCATTGCGTTTTCTTATCAACACTGTAGTGACGTTGTGTCGTCACCATTGCGTCTCGATGTCGTCGCTAATCGTTGCCAGAGGATTTTGTGAATGACGGTGGAGTTTTACGCGACAGCAAATCCATTTTTTCGTGTTACACCTCATCTAAACTTGGTTGATGCGTTTCACTGCACAATAGGAAATGCGATCAACAGTTTTCCACAGTGCGTCTCATGGTGTGTTTGTGGTGCTTGCCTGCAATATCAAGTTCTTTCGTTGTGTGCTGGCATTGGCAGTAACAATGACTTTTTGTTGCCATAATGCTGGCATTTTCATTGTTGATTAATGCTTGGCATTTATGCTTTCAAGTGGATGACCGCTGCATGGCGCGACTTCGTCACGTGCAGGTGGTAAAATTCGAACATAGCGCTCGTAACATTCTTAGTAAAGCATGTTTTGAACGTACTATTTTCGTTTCAATGCACGTCGTACAAGGAAATTAATTCCACTGTATGTGGCGGCGAAGCCTTCCACGCTTTTCAAATATCAAAACATTGACTACAACGCTACCCCTGCAATGATGGAGAAGCGGCCATGTCGCCTTTTGCCAGAAGGAACGCGCGGACAGTGGTTAATACGTTTAATACATTCGATCCGTCGACTAGTTGGCTGAAGTATCAAGAATGAGATGGACGTTCAACCGCAGACCGCGCAAATCCCGACACGTTTTTCGCACCTTACGCTCCAACAGTGTCTCACGCTGTTTTTCGCGCCATGTGTTGCTGACTGTTGCACACAAGTTACATGCACACGTTGCACCCTCTTTTCTACAGTTTGTTGTAAAAAAGGCAATTGTTACTTTGCCCGAAGTTGGCGCTGCCTGTCACCCGCAGAAATCTAAGCGGCACTTTCTGCGCGTGGGTGCCATTGTTATCAAAGCTCGTGAACGGTGTGACTGCTGCAGCACCGGCTGTTTTCTTAACTTCAGATCTATGTCATCTCACACGTCGCAGCGACAGTACCCGAAAACTTCTTTCCAGGAGGTGTTTGCAAGTTATAAAAAGTTCACGTTCGTAGTTGCTTCTGTTATAGACAAGGCATACTATCGAAAATCGCCTTGTAACGAGGTGACCTCGTTCAATGCAGTCGGTTCTCAAGGCACAGTGTAGTTGAACATCGTTGCAAGACCAGATAGAGGTTTTGATGCTGGCTTGAGTATTGTTGTTAGACTGCAATAAAAGCCGTTTCTGTAGAACAGTTGATTAGATAGTTGATGTATCATGAGTTGGTTGTGAAGTATCAGCGCAACAAGCAGCCGTTCACTTGTAAAAGAAGAGCTCTAACTCCTGTAACGGTTAAGTCTACCTTATTTCGCGGGCTTGTTTTCGAAATGCGGTTTTGGAAAGAACAACAAACACTTGATTTCTATTTAGTGCATTCGCGAGGTGGTCTTGAGCATATGTGTCTTTGATTTAAGAAATGACATTGGACCGATGATTTAAATTTGAACTCTTTGAGGCTGACCAGGCAAGCATCATTTCCTTTTGCTTCTTACAGCGCATGTCAACCAAGGCCACCCAGAGAAAAAAATTGTTTGGGTGGCCTTGATGTAACGCAGTAGTGCGAAACAAGCATTGCCGTACGTCATCACCTAGTTGTCCGTAAATAGCGCATTGGGAAAACAGTTTCATTGTCTCAGAATCAAACAGGTGAGGAAAGCATGGGATTATGCGGTTGAAACGCAACCATTCCTGTGTGGTTCGCACGCCAAGCTTTCAAGGCCAAATTCTCAGGCCATTTTCACGCCAGACATAGTATAGTGAAGATAACGCAACAAAAGCATAGATTTCACAGGAGGCATTGCCTTCGACCGTTACTTGTCTTAGGGCGAATTCTGGAATGCTCGGCTCATCGCAAATTTGTCGCCGAATGGGAATGCTGGTGGTTTGTGCGGTTTCTCGATTATTATTTTTTGTGGGTTAAGGTGGTGAATTTGTCTGGCGAAAGGTCCTGTGAGTCTAGAAGTTGTGTTTACGTGTCGACGCGAACAACGACCGTTGTTTATACGAAAAAATGATAAATATCTACAGTTTTCGACGTAAAAATTAAATTATTTTTTAGAAGAGAAGGTATTTTTTAGTCAGGCCGGAGTTCTGATTGGTACAGAAGGTGTAGTTTTCAACCTAAAAATGTTGACATTCTTCTATAAGTTGCTTTGACAACTCGCGTTGAAGTATGAGCTTTACTGAGTTTGCGTGAGAAAGGTGCTGATGTTAGTGAAAACAGGTCAAAATCTCAGTTTTTCTTTGTTAAAATTTGTATCGCGAATTGTTTCTCTTTTACACATTTTATGTAAAGTTGTTCAAATGGTGCAAAATACCTTGAATCGCATTAAGTGGTTGTAGGTATGTTATGCTGGCTGCGGTTGAAGAGAGCCCAGGTACCATTGCTGAGTTCGGTTACAGCAAGAACTCATGCTATCTCGTCACACTGTTGGCAATGCTGCCCTATCTCTAAATGAGATTTGTCGTTTCACCCTGTTTTGTGGCGTGATTTGGCACTTCTGTTTTTGACGTGAAATTTTACCGTCGTTGATGCCCTTCGAGCATGACCTGCTGGTGCGCCCTGTGCGTTTTTTTACGCATTTGGCGTTATTCGTGTTTCAAGCTTTTTTTTTGCCTGGTTGAAGAGTTTTCACTGTTTTTAATTGATAGAAAATGTTTCGTGAAATATGCCACTTGCCACCACCGTTGTTTTTGAACTGACATTATTTCCTTTCAAGTCTGCAGCCAAACTTTTTTTGGAAAAACACGACTGTGACACTGCCTCAAATGTTGAGTTGGTCTGACATGCATGAAAGTTTTTCCACATGCTTTTCTTAATAATCGGCATATCTTTTTCTAATATTTTATCTCAAATGCAGTCGAATACTTTCGTGCGAAATGCCGTCATCTTGCTCGTCTACTTTTGCTGTTCGTTGTCACGCCAGTCCAAGTTTCCCACTCGCTGAGTGCGAGTCGGAAATGCAAGCTGCAAACTGCAATACAAGCTTAGTCAATGCGTTCAGCCGTGGCCACCTCTTCGATATCCTGCGCGGCGGGAGCTTGGTTATTGTTGCCCGCCGCTAGTTCAACGAGTACAACCCCACCATCGCCGCTCGTTCGACAGGTGCACCGCAGCCGTCGAATCGAAGGGCTTCTTTCCTTTTTGTAACCCATGACGCCGCCCTTTTCCGCGCAGGCTTGTTTTGGAACGTGGATTAGCAGCGCGCGTTACGGTCTGTTGCCGCGATGCACGAACACACGCGCGCACTCGTGCGTGACGCGGAACGCCGTGCTCGCCGACGTCATCTGGTGTGTTTATCGACATGGGCGAGAACGTGTAAAAGTGGTTGTGTTGAAGCTTAATGCAGTAGTTTGCTGGATGCGAAGCGACTAACTAACAAAAAAGTTAAATTTTAAGTCCGAAAAGGGGTCAATGTTGTGAGAGGGATGTGTTTTTTTGGGAAGCGCAAGTTACCCCCACGGTCTTTCGCATCCACCACTGCATTGAAGTCCGTCAATTGTTATACGAGTGTCTTTATTCAGTGATAGTTGCACCAGTGCCAGGGTTTCGTTTAAATGTCTCATTCTGCCACTCTGTCACGTGCTACTAGGTGGATCGTTCATTCTCTTTACCTGAGAAATAAGTACCAGGTAAACAGTTAAAACTGTTTACTTGAAAAATAGGTGAAGCGTTGAAGCTGTTTACTTAAAGATTTTTTCAAGTAAACAGCTTTTACTGTACCAGGTCAACAGTTAAAGCTGTTTTCTTGAAAAATAGGTAAAATGTTATACTTAAGCGTGTGGTGTATCCGCCCTTCACCGCCGTGAAAGTATCGCAAAGCCTGAAACTCGACCAAACGACCTCGTTATATTTTTTCAAAAGTTCGCTGGACTGCTCTTATCGCTCGGTGATAGTGAAAGATTTGAAAGGCCCGGAGGTCCTGCATTGCGGTGTGTAATGCGAGCTGGGCATGGTCTTTGGCAGAAATGTGCGCAAGTTAAGCATTCAGAAGTTCTGCATCGTTTTGAGTTCTTTCCCATTTCGATGTTACCCCGCGACGAGCCTGTTGTATTCGGTTGAAACGCGCACTTGTTGAGGAAAACGGTCGGAAATGATGGCAAGTTCACACTAACAGTTCAATCTTCTGAGCTACCACGTATTCCGACATTAACGTGATTTTGCTTGCTCAGGTCTTTGCAGTAAGTTAGGTAGGCCTGTGTTGTCCTTTGACTGACTGCCAGAAACCGAGCCTGGTCGGAAGACCTGCCCGGGAAAATCCGTCTGTCGTCGTCACGTGACTGCACAAGTTCAAAATGGCGGTCGAACCCTTCCCCCGCAACGTCGTCATTGAGGTTTCTGATGATGAACCAGGTGCGTAATCGTCGCTACGCTTCGTGTGCTTTCGTTCGGAGAACTGGAGCGACAGCCGATTTCTTTCTGGTTAAAAACTTGTGCAACTGCTGTTTATTCATAATAGTGTGTCCCAGCTGATAGTATGCAAACAAATGTTGCCAGTTGGTGGCTGTTTCGGACGAAGATAATTATCGGTTTTCCGTGAACGCAGTCGTTACTGCAAAGTCCATAAATATCAAGTTACATTTTATAAATATGAAGTTATATATCCATGCTCTTGTGACTGTTAACTCGGTACAAGCATTTCTGACAGAAAAGAAAACCGGGAAAACTGTTGGCAAATCGACTTGTGCATCAGTTGCGTCTTTAATGTGCTTGTGGTCTGCACATGAACTTCAATATTTCTCAGCCTTGAATCTGCCAAATCTGATTTCATCTCTCTTGTTGACCCAATCCTTCCGTTTAAGATTTCTCATTTGTCAATGCCACAATAAACTTCTGTGACATGAGCTGCTGATAAAGTATGTGGAATATTGTAGTTCAGTGTGCTTGCGGTATAGTAGTGATTGAAAAGTAAACGGAAAAGCATTATATTCTTGAATTTAGTGGAACGAAATTAAAGTAAGTAAAAGAGCGCCTTGGCAAAATATAATGCAGTCATGTTAAACAAGCGGTATTTCAAATCTGTTTCTATTGTATGTTGTTGCGTGCCGTTTATATCTTGAACTTCACTGTGTGTACTGAGAACGGGAAGACTCTCCCACAGTTTGCAGCATCGAATTCTTTCATATCTGTTTCTCGTAAACCCCAAACTATTTTGCCGTCGCTTTCCAGACCACAAGTAAATGTTGTCGCCAGCAACGTGCTTGCGCGTACTTTCTGTTAAGTTGACCTGAGGTAAAACGTTTTAAACAAAAGAGTCTGGATCGAACAATCTTGAGCGATTGATTTGGAGTAAATTGGTTCTGCAATGCCAGCATGCCATCATGCTTTACAATGTGTACACAATCAACGAAGCGTCTAGCTCTATAAGATTAAGCTTCGTCAACCTTTATGTCAAACTCAAACGTCTGTTTGTCTGACTTGAAAGAATAAGTGTTGCGTCACAATGACGCGCACGTGGTATTTACGAAAGGCGCTGTTGTGTGACAGCAACCGACTTGGTTATTAAACAGATTTCAGTGTGCTTTTGCAGTAACAACTCCTAATTCCTGCTTTACCTTCAGGCGATTCATACGATTGCTCTGACCAAGTTGCGCAGTCCTATGAAGACGAGACTCATCGCGCCAAGCTCGTTAGCGGAGTAAGAAAGTAAGCCGCGGATTGCTTTGTTTGTTTCTTTAGTCAACAGCAAACAATTTTCGACAGCTGTCTGTCGTCGGCCTACATCTCGATTATTAATAATTTAGCGACGACATTAGACTGTTGGCTCGAAGACCACCCCCACGTGCTTAGAAAAACGGGGTTTTCTATTCGCTCATCGGTAAATTAATTTACCTGCGTCTGCGAGAATAAAAACCTCGAGGTTTGACTGCTAAGCCTTCGAGGAATCAACCTGCGACGCACTGCTTTCATAACTTGAAGATGATTCTGTCTGCGCGTATCTACTTTTCAACATCACGTGTCCTAATGCTGCATATGTCCATTTCTCATCACTGATCCTGTGACTTGACTGTAAGGGCAAAGGTTTTATCAAAATTATACTGATTGCTTTGCCTTCGACATTTACATCTTGTTTTATTTATGTCTGAATGATAACGTCCAGTCTAGGTTTTATGTACACTTGAAGCTGGTTGGACATGTGTCTCATTTTTCACTTGTTTATTTGTTTGTTTGATTGTTGACTTTGAGTTACTGAAATTGGTTGGCCAAGCGAAACTGTGTCATCTCATATTGTCAAGGCCTTGCAAAGCTCGCCTGTGTGGAAGCAGTGTTTCCAAACACAATTTGGAATGGACTTTTGGCAGTGGAAGTGTTTCCAAAATGTGTTTATGTGAGGACTGTTGACAGCC